>Ga0172380_10001794_pt1 | contig 36248 bp, 37 predicted proteins | sample Leawe162metaG_FD_119747 | JGI IMG/M metagenome (GOLD analysis project Ga0172380, IMG submission 119747) | Leachate microbial communities from a municipal landfill in Southern Ontario, Canada - Leachate well 162 metaG | ecosystem: Engineered > Solid waste > Landfill > Unclassified | place...
CATGAACATCCGCAAGCCGATCCTCGAGATCACCCTGGAGGAGTGGCAGCGCGTGCTGGACACCAACCTGAAGGGCTACTTCCTCGCCGGGCGCGCGGCGGGTCGCGTGCTGGTGGCGCAGGGGCACGGCAAGGTCATCAACATCGGCAGCATCTTCAGCCACACCGCGCTCGCCACACAGGGCCCGTACGCCTCCTCGAAGGGCGCGATCCTGCAACTGACGAAGGTCATGGCCATCGAATGGGCGAAGTGCGGCGTGCAGGTGAACCTGCTGTCGCCGACGTACTTCGAGACGGAGATGACTCGCCCGGTGTACGCCGACCCGGAGCGCAAAGCCTTCATCGAGGAGCGCACGCCGATGGGCCGCTGGGGCCAGCCCCACGAGCTCGCGGGCTCTATCGTCTTCCTCGCCAGCGCGGCGAGCGACTACATCACCGGCCAGTCGCTGCTCGTGGATGGCGGGTACACCGCCTGGTAGCGGTTGGGCAGGAGGCACCGTGGACGCGAAGCACGCCACCGTCGATGAATACATCGCCTCGTTCCCGCCGAAGGTGCAGCGCACCCTGAAGCGCGTCCGGCAGGCGATCCGCAAGGCCGTGCCCGAGGCGGAGGAGGGCATCGGCTACCAGATGCCCGCGTACAAGTACCACGGGCGGCTGATCTACTTCGCCGCGTGGGCGAACCACTACGCGCTCTACCCCGGCAACGCGACGCTGGTGGAGGAGTTCGCGCCCGATCTCGTGGGCTACACGCTGTCGAAGGGCACGATCCAGTTCTCCTACGACGCCCCGATCCCCGTCGACCTCATCACGCGCATTGCGCAGCACCGCGCCGCCGAGAACCTCGCGAAGGCGGAGGCGAAGCGGCGCAAGTAGAGGGACGACGCGAGCATGATGCTGATCGGAGTGGCACGACCTCGGTCGGCCCAGTCATGCCAGCGACTTCATCACGGGCCAGGAGTTGCTCGTGGATGGGGGATATACGGCCTGGTAGCGGCGGGCTGGAGGCCACCGTGGACGCGAAGCACGCCACCGTCGACAGTACGGTCGTGCGATTTGGTGTAATCTCTCCGGCTGCAGACGAGTCGTTGGCGGACCGAGGTTGTCGTATGGGGTTCGTCGGAGCCGTTGATAGTGGAATAACGCGCTGGGCCGACTTCAGCGGGCGCGCCACCCGGTCGGAGTACTGGTATTTCAACCTCTTCTGGCTGCTCGCGCTTGTCGTTTGGAGCCTCGTCGCTGGTTTGACTGCGACATTCCTTCACCGTGAGTGGCCAGTCGCTGTCTTTGGCCTTGTAGCAATGTTGTCGATCATCCCGATGGTTGCGATCACCGCGCGCAGACTCCATGACGGGAATCGCTCCGCGTGGTGGCTCCTCGCTCTCCTCGTTGGCCCTGTTGGCGGAGCGCTCGGCAGTCTTTGGGGGTTGGCACAGTGGTTCCTCATCCTATGGTTCGGTACTCAGTCGACGTTCCCTTCGGCAAACATCTATGGGCCAGTGCCATCATCCACTGGAGCACCTGAGCCGGTCTCTCTCGCTGAGCGGTTCGGTGGCTGGCTGCGGGTGTTCTGGCTATATGTGCTGGCGCCAATCGTCGCTCCGGTGCTCGCCTTGCCCATATTCCTTCTCGGATCGCTGGGGCGACCGCTTCAGATTCTTCAGTTGGTTGTCCTGCTCGGGCTGTACTCGCTGCATCCATGGGCGGCCGTGGCTGAAGCCGTTCTGTTCCTTGCGTGGTACGGACTTGCAGGGCCGCGTGACCTTGGCGCGTTCTTGCTCAACGTGGGGCTGACGCTTGGCTGGTTGCTCTCCTATTCCAATTCCCCCGTCGCGGATTCGCTTTGGCGATTTCCCCTCGCTTGCTTGGTCGGGTACTACGTGGGGGCCGTCCTCGGTTTGCTTCCAGGGATCGTTCAACAGGCGGCACTCCGCGACCACTATCGTCGGACTGGCTTCCCCGACTTGGCCGCCAGTCTCTAACCCCGGGTTTGACTTCCCCTAGCGCCTCTCGTAGCCTCGTTACGTCACGCATACATATGACGTTGAACGGGAGTAGTACACCGCGCTGCGGGGCAGTTCCGTCGAGGGACACGAGAGAGCCGGGGCAAGGTGCGAGCCCGGCGCCTGACGAGCGGCGGCCGAATGGACCCGGGAGTCTCGATCCGATCCCGCGAGGAAACCCGCGGGGGTAGGCGTCGACGGTGGGGGCGCCGTTATTCATGCCCAGGGCATCGCCCGCCCGCATCCCCCCGGGGACGCGAGGCTGCGGCCGTGCCTCGAACGAGCCTCCGGGCGACGCTGACGGCAGCGGGCGCGGGGGATGAGTGGGTGGCACCGCGAGGACCATCGCCCCACGGGGTGATGGTCTTTTTGTTGTGCCGAGCAGTGGGTGCTCCCGGAAACGGGGAGGCCCGGAGGAACGACGATGATCGTGTCGGGTGCCAGCCGCAGCACGCCCCAGCCGAGCCTCGGCGGGTGGGCGGCGTGGTCCTGGCGACGCCGCGCCCACCTCGACCGCCACGCCCACGACGACCGCACCACCCCTGGAGCCGCCCGATGACCGCCTACCTCCCCTCCCTCACCGATGTCCGCAAGATGACCGGTCGAGGCAACGTGGTCCCCGTCTACCGCGAGGTGCGCGCCGACCTGGAGACGCCGGTGTCCGCGTTCCTGAAGGTCGCGCGCGGCCCGTACTCCTTCCTCCTGGAGTCCGTGGAGGGCGGCGAGCGGCAGGGACGGTACTCGTTCATCGGCACGGAGCCGTACCGCGTGTACGCCGGCCAGCACGAGGCGGGCGATCCGCTGAACGTGGTGCAGGCGGAGATGGCGCGCTTCCACAGCGTGGACGTGCCGGGGCTCCCCCGCTTCCACGGCGGCGCCGTCGGCTACCTCGGCTACGAGGCGGTGACCCACTTCGAGCCGCGCGTGCCGCTGGGCAAGCAGGACGTGCTCGGCGTCCCCGAGTCGTGGCTGATGTTCACGGACACCCTGCTGGTCTTCGACCACGTCAAGCACACGATCAAGGCCGTCTCCCACGTTCGGCTGGACGGCGACATCGACGCCGCGTACCGGCAGGGGCAGGCGAAGATCGACGAGTTGATCGACCGCCTCGGCCAGCCGCTGGGCGCGCTGCCGTATGTCGCCAACTCCGGGGTCCGGGGCCGCGGGGTGACCTCGAACTGGGAGCAGGCGGACTTCCTGGACGCCGTGCGCAGGGCGAAGGAGTACATCGTCCGGGGCGACATCATCCAGGTCGTGCTCTCGCAGCGCTTCACGCGCGAGACCGGCGTCCACCCGTTCGAGGTCTACCGCAGCCTCCGCGCGATCAACCCGTCGCCGTACTTGCTGTACCTGCAGTTCGGCGCCACCACCATCGTCGGCTCCTCGCCGGAGCTGCTCGTGAACATCGAGGAGGGCGTGGTGGAGGTGCACCCGATCGCGGGCACGCGCCGCCGCGGCGAGGACGCGCTGGAGGACGCCCGGCTGGCCGAGGAGCTGATCCACGACCCGAAGGAGATCGCGGAGCACGTCATGCTCCTGGACCTCGGCCGCAACGACGTCGGCCGGGTGGCCGCGACCGGGAGCGTGGAGGTCACGCAGCGGCTCGACCTGGAGTACTACTCGCACGTCATGCACATCGTCAGCCACGTGCAGGGCAGGTTGCGCGAGGGCATGTCGGCGTACGACGCGCTGCGCGCCTCGTTCCCGGCGGGCACGGTGTCCGGCGCCCCGAAGATCCGCGCGATGGAGATCATCGCGGAGCTGGAGCCCGACCGCCGCGGGCCGTACGCCGGTGGCGTCGGATTCTTCGACTTCCGGGGCAACATCGAGACCTGCATCACCATCCGCACGCTGGTCATGCAGGACGGCCAGGCGCACGTGCAGGCCGGCGCGGGCATTGTCTACGACTCCGATCCGGAGCGGGAGTACGAGGAGTGCCGCCAGAAGGCGCGCGCCCTGCTCGCGGCGATCGACGATGCCGAGGGCGGCGAGGGCGGTCCGTCCGGAAGCCTGGGGTACTAGCCATGCTCTCAGCGACTCCCATGCTGGCCTCGGCGGGCATCCTCGTGCGCGCCGACGGCAAGATCCTGCTCGCGAAGCACGCGACCGGGCCGTTCGCCGGGCGGTGGTCGATGCCCATCGTCGGGGTCGCCGACAGCGAGACCGCCGAGGATGCGCTGGCGCGGCTGCTGCGCGACATCCTGCACGTGGAGCCCGGGCCGTACGAGTTCCTGGACACGATCTACGCCGAGGGCCAGGACGGGACGCGGTTCGTGCTCAACGCCTTCACCTGCGTGCGGTGGGAGGGCGAGCCAGCGCTGGGCGCCGGCCCGTACTGCGACGCCGCGTGGGCGCCGCCGCGCGAGGCGGGGACGCTGGACCTGGTGCCGGAGGTGCGCGCATGGATCGCCGCCTCCGCCTCGGAGGGCGCGCCGGCCGCCGTGGCCTACGACCGCGCCGCGATCGAGGGGGCGATCACGGATGCGCGCGGCGACCTGATCGCCGCGTACGACACCGTCCCCGCACCATCGCGGCGCACGGCCGGCGCGGAGGGCTGGAGTCCGCTGGACGTGATCGCGCACGCCGTGGACGCGGAGGCGTACTTCGTCGGCGAGGCGCGGCGTTGCCTCGCCGAGCCGGGGCGCACGTGGCGCCTGTTCAACGACGCGCAATGGGGCGACACGCACCACCTGCGCGCGCCCGAGGACGAAACCGCGGTGCGCGCGCGCATGCAGGCCGTCCGAGGCGCCACGTTCGCGTGGCTCGCGGCGGCGGGCACGGATGCCCTCAACGCCTACGTCAACCACGAGACGCGCGGGGTGGTGCGGGTCGGCGAACGCATCGCCGGCATCGCGGACCACGATCGCGCGCACGCGGACCAGCTGCGCCAGATGGCCGCCGGGCTGCCCGGCGGCCGGACGGGCGGAGGACACTGACATGCTGCTGCTGATCGACAACTACGACTCGTTCACCTTCAACCTCTACCAGTACCTCAGCGAGCTGGGCGTGCAGGTGGAGGTGCACCGCAACGACCGCGTCAGCGTCGAGGACTGCATGGCGATGCGCCCGGACCAGGTGGTGATCTCGCCCGGGCCGTGCTCGCCTCACGAGGCCGGCATCTCGGTGGACCTGGTGAAGGCGTTCGCCGGGCAGGCGCCCCTGCTTGGGGTATGCCTCGGGCACCAGTGCATCGGCGAGGCGTTCGGCGGGGAGGTGGTCTCCGCGGGCGAGATCATGCACGGCAAGACCAGCCAGATCACCCACGACGGGCGGGGCGTCTTCGCGGGGCTCCCCAACCCGTTCGAGGCGATTCGCTATCATTCGCTGGCGATCGCGCCCGCGTCGATGCCGGACGTTCTCGAGGTGAGCGCGCGGTCCGAAAGCGGCATCATCATGGGCGTGCGGCACCGGCAGTTCGTGATCGAGGGGGTGCAGTTCCACCCCGAGTCGATCATGACGCAGCATGGCCACCAGCTGCTCCAGAACTTCCTGAACATGCGACAGCCCGTCAGCGCCTAGCCGAAGCCACGAGGAACCCGACGATGATCAAGCAGGCCCTCGCGGCGATCGTGGACGAGCGGCGTGACCTGACCGAGCACGAGGCGCAGGAGTCGATGCGCGAGATCATGCGCGCGGGCCTCGCGGAGGCCGATGGTGAGCGCGCGACCGAGGCGCAGTTCGGCGCGCTCGTCACCGCGCTGCGCATGAAGGGCGAGACCGTCGACGAGATCGTCGGCATGGCACGCGCGATGCGCGAGCACTCGCTGCACGTCGAGGTGTCCGCGAAGCCGCTGCTCGACACGTGCGGTACGGGCGGATCGAACAAGAAGGTCTTCAACGCCTCCACCGCGGCGGCCTTCGTGGCGGCGGGCGCGGGCGCGAAGATCGCGAAGCACGGCAACCGCGCGATGACCTCCCAGTCCGGGTCGGCGGACCTCCTGGAGGCGCTGGGCGCCGTGGTCACGCTCGGCCCGGAGCAGGTGGCGCAGACGATCGAGAAGACCGGCGTCGGCTTCATGTTCGCGCAGACCTTCCACCCGGCGATGAAGTTCGCCGGGCCGCTGCGGCCGCAGCTCGGGTTCCGCACCGTCTTCAACATCCTCGGGCCGCTCACGAATCCCGCGGGCGCTGCCTGTCACGTCATGGGCGTCCCGAACGCCGCGCTGGCGGAGACGCTCGCTAACGCCCTCGCGCGGCTGGGGATGCGGCACGCGCTGGTGGTCTCGGGCGAGGACGGGCTGGACGACATCACCGTCACCGGCCCGACGACCGTCTTCGAGGTGCGCGGCGACGTGGTGTCGCAGCGCACGGTGACCCCGTTCGACCTCGGCCTGACGGTGCACAGCGCCGCAGAGATCGAGGGAGGAACGCCGGAGCAGAACGCCCAGATCTTCCGCGACGTGCTCGCCGGGGAGGGGCCACTGGCCGTGCGCGACCTGATCGTGGCGCAGGCGGGCGCGGGGCTGTACGTCACCGGGCTCGCCGCCTCGCTCCGGCAGGGCGTAGAGATGGCGATCCACGCGATCGACGAGGGCGATGCCGCCGCGAAGGTCGGCGCATTCGTCGAGGCTACGCGGCGCGCGGCCGGGAAATAACCGAGAGGCCAGAGCGCATGACCGGCATGGCCCGCACCACGGGCACCGTCCTCGACCGCATCGTCGCGGATCGCCGTGTGCGCCTCGTCGAGGACCGCGCGGCGCGCGACGAGGCGGCGCTGCGCCACCGCATCGCCGCGATCGATGCGCCCGGCGCGCTGGGACCGCAGGTGTCGTTCATCGACCGCGTTCGCCTCGGCCGCCGGGCCACGCCGCCGGGCGCGCGGCTGCGCCTGATCGCGGAGATCAAGCGCGCCTCGCCGAGCAAGGGCCTCTTCGACGCCGACCTCGACGCCGGGAAGCAGGCGCTGGCGTACGCCGCCGCGGGTGCGGCGGCGATCTCCGTGCTCACCGAGCCGGATCACTTCCGGGGCACGATCGCCGACCTCGAGGCGGCACGCCGCGCCGTGGGCGGGAACCCGGACCGCCCGGCAATCCTGCGCAAGGAGTTCATCTTCGACCCGTACCAGGTGCTGGAGGCGCGCGCGTTCGGCGCGGATGCCCTCCTCCTCATCGCCATGCTGCTCGATCCCCCCGCGCTCGCGGAGCTGATCGCGCTGGCGCGGTCCCACGAGATGGAGCCACTGGTCGAGGTGCATGACGAGCCGGAGCTGCGCGCCGCGCTGGACGCCGGGGCGCGCGTGGTCGGCGTGAACAACCGCGACCTGCGCACCTTCGCCGAGGACCTCGGCGTCACGGAGCGCCTCGCCTCGCTGGTCCCGCCCGGGGTGACGCTGGTCGCTGAGTCCGCCATTCGCAACGCCGCCGACGCGCGGCGCATGGCCGCCGCCGGGGCGCACGCCCTGCTGGTGGGCGAGGCGCTGGTGCTGAGCGGCGACGTGACGGCGAAGGCGCGAGAGCTGATGCTGGTGGATGCCCCACCCGGGGCGCAGGAGGGCGCACGCCCGTGACGCTGGTCAAGATCTGCGGCAACCGGACGCCCGAGGACGTGATCGCCGCCGCGCAGGCGGGCGCGGACTTCGTCGGCATGGTGTTCGCGGATTCCTCGCGCCGCGTCGAGGTCGAAGACGCGCAGGCCATGGTGCGCGCGCTCGGCGGGCCGCTCGCCGCCCACGAGCTGACGCTGCCCCCACAGACCATCGCGCACGCGCGACACGACGTGACGGCGTGGTTCCAGCACGGGACGCAGGTGATCGCCCGCTACCTGGAGGCGAAGCGCCCGCTCACGGTCGGCGTCTTCGCCGACCAGCCGATCGACGAGGTGAACGAGCTCGCGGAGCAGGCGGGTGTCGACCTCGTGCAGCTCTCCGGCGATGAGTCGTGGGAGGACTGCCTGCTGGTCACGAAGCAGGTGATCCAGGTGGTGCACGTCTCCCCGCTCGACTCCCCCTCGGACCCCATGGAGCAGGTGCAGCCGGGCTTCGCGATCGCGCTGATGCTGGATGCCGCCCACGGACCGTACCGTGGGGGGAGCGGCCGCACCTTCGACTGGGAGGTCGCCCGCCGCGTCGCCGAGCGGGTGCCCATGATGCTGGCTGGCGGGCTGACGCCGGAGAACGTAGGTGAGGCGGTGCGCCTCGTCCGTCCCTGGGTGGTCGACGTCTCCAGCGGCACGGAGACGGGCGGACGCAAGGACCACGCACGCGTGCGCGCATTCATCGAGGCAGTGCGGGCGGCGGACGAGGAGAGTTCACGATGACGCAGACCCTCCCGGACGCCCGCGGTCACTTCGGCGAGTTCGGCGGGCAGTACGTCCCCGAGACGCTGATGCCCGCGCTCATCGAGCTCGAGGCGGCGTACCACGCCGCCATGCAGGACCCGGAGTTCCACCGCGAGCTGGACGGCCTGCTGAAGGACTACGTCGGCCGCCCGTCGCCGCTCACGCTGGCGAGCCGCCTCTCCCAGGAGGTCGGCGCGAAGGTCTATCTCAAGCGCGAGGACCTGAACCACACCGGGGCGCACAAGATCAACGCTGTGCTCGCGCAGGGGCTCCTCGCGCGGCGCATGGGCAAGCGGCGGATCATCGCGGAGACGGGCGCCGGCCAGCACGGCGTGGCGACGGCGACGGTGTGCGCGCTCTTCGGCCTCGACTGCATCGTCTACATGGGCGCCGAGGACGTGCGGCGGCAGGCACTCAACGTCTTCAAGATGAAGGTGCTCGGCGCCGAGGTGCGCACCGTGCAGGGCGGATCGCGCACGCTGAAGGACGCCACCAACGAGGCGATCCGCGACTGGGTCACCAACGTGCGCGACACGTACTACATCATCGGCAGCGTCGTCGGACCCCACCCGTACCCCGCCATGGTGCGCGACTTCCAATCGATCATCGGCCGCGAGGCCCGGGAGCAGATGCTCGCGGCCGAGGGGCGCCTGCCCACGATCGCCGTGGCGTGCGTCGGCGGCGGGTCCAACGCCATGGGGCTCTTCTACCCCCTCCTGGAGGACCCGGTGCGCCTGATCGGCGTCGAGGCCGCAGGCGAGGGACTGGCGAAGCGGCATGCGGCCACGCTGGGCGCGGGGCGACCGGGCGTGCTGCACGGCGCTCGCTCATACCTCCTGCAGGACCAGTGGGGGCAGGTGATGGAGGCGCACTCCATCTCCGCCGGGCTCGACTACCCCGGCGTGGGGCCGGAGCACTCCTGGCTGAAGGTCAGCGAGCGCGCCGAGTACGCCTCCGTCACGGATGACGAGGCCCTCTCGGCGCTCCAGGCGCTCTCGCGCATGGAGGGGATCATCCCCGCGCTGGAGTCCTCGCACGCCATCGCGCACGTCCTGAAGATGCGCGGCGAGGTGACCCCGGACGACCTGATCGTCGTGAACCTCAGCGGCCGCGGCGACAAGGACATGAACACGGTCGCCGCCGCGCTGGGCGTCACGCTCTAAGGACGGCCACGGGGGGGGCGCATCGTGGTGGCGAGCGAGGAGATGCGCGCGTTCTTCGAGGCGTACAACACCGCATCGAACGCTCTCGAAGCGGACGGCCTCGCGCGATTCTTCGGGGACGTGTGCCTCGCGGCGGCGCCGGGATTCGCGGCGGCGACGACCAGCCTCCAGGAGTTGCGCGACGTCCTCGGCCCGCTGGTGGAGTTCTACCGCGGCATCGAGCGTGGGCCGGTCCATCTCGCGTCCATCGAGGAGCAGTCGCTCGGGGCGGCGCACGCGCTGGTCACCGTGGGCTGGACGACGACCTTCCCACGCGTCGCGGGCCCCGTGGTGTTCACCATCTCCTACCTGGTGCAACGTGGCGACCCGCCGCACATCATCGGCTTCGTGTCGCACGACGACGAGCGCGCCATGCTGACCGCCCTCGGCATCGCGCTCTAGCGCGCGAGCGGCGGCAGCCCCCACGCGGCGGGGTCGAACGCCTCGAGGCTCTCCAGTACGAGGTGGGCCGCAGCCACGCGGTCGCGGTGCACGTCCTCCGGGATCGCGACGACGTGCATCCCGGCGGCGAGCGCGGCCTCCACGCCCAGCGGGGCGTCCTCGAACACGAGCGTCGTCTCCGGCGGCGCGCCGATGAGCCCGGCGGCGTGGAGGAAGATGTCGGGCGCGGGCTTGCCGCGCGCGACATCGTCTGAGGTCACGATGGCGCCGAAGATCGTCAGCCAGTCCGCGTGGGCCGCAGTCTTGTAATCGAGGGTACGGCGGCTGGACGAGGTCGCGATCGCCTGGGGAATGCCGTGCGCGTGGAGGTGACGGCTGAGCTCCCGCGCCCCGGGCATCGGCGGGCAGTCCCGCACCATGCCCTCCAGGCGCGCGTCGCGGGCGGCGATGAACTCCTCCGGGGTGATCGGCAGGCCGAGCGCCTCCACGAAGATGCGGGCGGCGACGGCGCCGGGCCGGCCCATCATCTGCCGCCGCACCTCGGGCCCGTACTCGCGCCCGAAGCGCGCCGCGATCTCGGCGATTACGGCGACATAGGACGGCTCGGTGTCGAGCAGCGTCCCGTCGAGGTCGAAGATGACGTGAGTGATGCGCGGCAGCCGGTGCTCCTCGTCCCACGTGTCAGGCGACGCTTCCGCTCCAGTATCTCCTGCGCCCGCGCTCCCCGCTTCCGGCCGGACACTGGTAGCCTCGTCCCATGTTCCACGAGGAATCCGTGTCGCTCCCGGAGGTGCAGGCGGCGCTCCCGCCGTCGGAGCCCGTGAAGGTCTGGCGGCCGTCGGACCTCATCGCTGGCGTCGTGCTGCTGCTGCTCGGGTTCGTGGTGGCGGTCGGGGTCTCCGCCGTGATCGTCGCGTGGGGGCACATGGCCCGCACCGACCCGGCGGTAGCGCTGATCTTCACGGTGGCGACGCTGGTGGCCGAGGTGTGGGCGGGCGTGATCGTCGTCGCGCTGGCGGTGCGCCGTGGCGTGACGCCCGGCGATCTGGGCTTTCGCCTGCCCCGCACGTGGTCGCTGGTGCCCGTCGCGGTCGTCGGCGCGTACGGTTCGTTGATAGCGTACACGGCGATGATCCTCGCGATTGAGGGTGCGACCGGGGCTGACCTCTCGTACTTTCGGCAGGGGAACCAGATTCCCGCGGACCTTCCCCGGACGATGCTGATCTGGGGCCTGCTGGGGCTGACCGTGGTCCTTGCCGCGCCGCTGAGCGAGGAGCTCTTCTTCCGCGGGCTGATCTACCGGGGGCTTGCGGGGATCGGCGGCCCCACGCTCGGCATCGTCGCCAGCGGGCTGGCGTTCTCGGCGGTGCACGGGAACCTGAGCGTGATCCTGCCATTTGCGTTGATCGGCATGATCTTTGCGTGGGCGTATCGTGCCTCAGGCTCGCTCTGGACCACGATCGCCGCGCACGCGATCTTCAATGGGGTGAACTTTGTCTTCAGCCTGTACGGAGTGACCTCGTGAGTGACCGGATCGCCGAGATGTTCGCGCGTACGCGGGCCGAGGGGCGCCCCGCCGTGATCCCCTTCCTTCCCGCGGGGTGGCCGGAGCCGGATGACACCGTCCGGCTGGTGGAGGCGGCGATCGAGGGCGGCGCGGACGCCGTGGAGATCGGACTCCCCTTCAGCGACCCGCTGGGGGACGGACCGGTCAACCAGCAGGCGTATCAGGAGGCCATCCGGGGCGGCTGCAACACGGAGACGGCGCTCTCCGCGGTGGCGGAGCTGCGGGCCCGCGGGGTTCGCGCGCCCTTACTCGTTATGGGATACTTCAACCCCGTTCTCGCCTACGGGGTGACCCGGTTCGTGCAGGCCGCCGCACGCGCGGGCGTCGATGGCTTGATCATCGTCGACCTGCCGCCGCAGGAGGCTGCCGAACTGGAGATCCCGGCTCGCGAGGCGGGTCTGCACATGGTGTACCTGCTGGCGCCCACCTCCACGGATGACCGTATCCGGCTCGTGGCGGAGCACGCCAGCGGGTTCATCTACTGCGTGAGCGTGGTCGGGATCACCGGCGAGCGCCGGGAGCTCTCGGCGGAGCTGCCGGAGTTCATCGCGCGGGTGCGGGCGCGGACTGATCTGCCGCTGGCCGTGGGCTTCGGCATCTCGGCGCGGGAGCACGTGCAGGCGGTGGGCGCGCTGGCCGACGCCGCGATCGTCGGCAGCGCCTTCGTGCGCACGATTGCGGAGGCGACCGCGCAGCAGCGCCCGGAGGCGGTCCGGGCATTCGTTGAGGAGATCACCGGGCATGAGCCAGCCGTGCGCTCCTGAGGTTCCGTGCCCCGCTTCCCGTCCACCCGTGCTCATCCCATCCCGGCGGGCCTGAAACACACAGGGGAACGGAGTCAGTTCGATGCTCGTGCGCGGCATCAGGGGCGCCACCACCGTTGAGTCCAACACCCGCGAGGAGATCCTCGCGGCGGCTCGCGAGCTCCTCGACGCGATCGTGCGGGCGAACGACCTCCCGCACGACCACGTGGCGTCGATCATCTTCACCACCACGCCGGACCTCAACGCAGAGTTCCCCGCCGTCGCCGCGCGCGAGCTCGGGTGGACGGATGTCGCGCTGGAGTGCATGCACGAGATGAACGTCCCGGGCAGCCTGCCGCGGTGCCTGCGCATCCTGATGCACGTGAACACGGAGCGATCTGCCGCGGAGATCCAGCACGTCTACCTGCGCGGCGCCGTGGTGCTGCGCCGTGACCTCGTGGAGCGCCAGGGGGTGACCTCATGATCGTTGTCATGCGGCCCGATCACACGCCGCAGCAGGTGCAGGCGGTCATGGAGCGCCTGGTGCAGTTCGGCCTGCAGGGCCAGACGATCCACGGCGTCGAGCGGGAGGTGATCGCCGGCCTCGGGCAGGTGCTCCAGGATCACCGCGACGAGATCTCGATGATGCCGGGCGTGGACGAGGTCATCCGCGTCTCCAAGCCCTACAAGCTCTCCAGCCGCGAGGTGCACCCGAAATACACGATCGTCGACCTGCCGCACGGCGTGCGCGTCGGTGGCGGCCGTCCCGTCTTCATGGCCGGCCCGTGCGCCATCGAGAGCGAGGATCAGCTGATGGCGGCGGCACGGGGGGTGCGCAAGGCGGGCGCGCACGTGCTCCGCGGCGGCGCCTTCAAGCCGCGCTCGTCGCCGTACTCGTTCCAGGGCCTCGGCCTGGAGGCGCTGAAGCTCCTGCGCGCCGCCGGCGACGAGGTGGGCATGCCGGTGATCACGGAATGCCTGTCGGTGCGCGACGTGGACGTCTGCGCGCAGTACTCCGACGTCCTCCAGATCGGCGCGCGCAACATGCAGAACTTCGTGCTCCTGCAGGAGGTCGGGAAGACCGGCAAGCCCGTGCTGCTGAAGCGCGGCATGTCCGCGACGATCGAGGAGTGGCTGCTCGCCTCCGAATACGTCATGTCCCAGAACAACCCGAACCTGATCCTCTGCGAGCGAGGCATCCGCACCTTCGAGACGGCGACGCGCAACACCCTGGACCTGAACGCGGTGGCCCTGGTGAAGCGCCTCAGCCACCTGCCCATCATCGCCGACCCCTCGCACGGCACCGGCAAGTGGTACCTCGTGCGGCCGATGTCGATGGCGTCGCTCGCGGCCGGCGCGGACGGACTGATGATCGAGGTGCATCCGAACCCGGACCACGCGCTGTCGGACGGCGCGCAGTCGCTCACCCCCGCGAACTTCGCGGACCTCGCCGAGGAGGCGCGCCGCCTGGCCGACGCGCTGTCGCGCCCCTTCGCCGAGCCGCCCGCGGCAGCGGCGACCGCCTGATCGTGCCCGCCGAGCCGCAGCCGCAGCCCGCGCCCTCCGTGGAGGCGCCGCCGGAAGCCCCGGCCTCCACGCTCCCGGACTCCGTCACACCAGACGTGGGCTTCCGCTTCGATCTCCCGGTCTTCGAGGGGCCACTGGACCTCCTGCTTCACCTCATCGAGCGCGAGGAGCTCGACATCACGGAGGTGTCGTTGCTCGCCGTGACGGAGCAGTACCTCCGCCACCTGCGCGCACAGGAGCACATCAACCTCGGCGCGCTTGCGGAGTTCATCGCGATCGGCGCGCGCCTGCTGCTGCTGAAGTCGCGTGCACTGCTGCCGCGCGAAGCCCAGCCCGCCGTCGAGGAAGAGGACGAGGGCACCGACATCCGCGCCCTGGTCCACGCGCTGAAGGAGTACCGGCGCTTCAAGCAGGCCGCCGAGTACCTCCGTGACCGCGACGGCACCAGCGGGACGTACCGCCGCGTGGCGCCGCAGCCGAAGGTGCCGCTGCCCACGGGCCTGGAGTCCGTCACGCTCTCCTCGCTGGTGGACGTGCTCCGCGACATCATGGAGCGGATTCCCGCCGAGGAGCCCGCGGGCGAGGTGGCCCGCGAGCCGGTCCGGCTGCGCGACCGCATCGCTCGCCTCGTCGACCGCCTGGAGGTGGACCGTCGCACCTCCTTCCGCCGCATGATCGAGGGTGCGGCGACGCGCACGGAGGTGATCGTCGACTTCATGGCCGTCCTGGAGCTGATCAAGCAGCGCTACCTGGAGGCCGTGCAGTCCGAGTCGTTCGGTGACATCGACCTCGTGAGGCTGGACGGCGCCATCGCGCCGTCGTTCGGCGCCTCCAGCGGGGCCGAGCTGGACCAGGATTTCGCGGGAGTCTGACCGGACCCCGGTGCTACGATCGAGATACATGCGCAGAAGGGATCCCCACCCCCGTGCTGCTGGTCCGCGACGAACTTCGGCGCACCGTCACGCCCGGCGATCACGCCGTTTCGATCGGCGTGTTCGATGGCGTGCACGGGGGGCATCGGCTCCTGATCCAGCGCCTGCTGGACGAGGCGCGCGCACGTGATCTGACAGGCGGCGCGATCACGTTCCACCCGCACCCGGTCACCGTGGTCCACCCGGACGTCTCCTTCTCCTACCTCGAGTCCACAGAGCGGCGGGTGGAGCTGCTGCGCGAGCTCGGCGTGGCGTTCGTCTCCGTGCTGACCTTCACCTCCGAGCTGCAGCAGGTCGCGGCCGCCGACTTCACCCGCGTGCTGGTGGAGGAGGCGCGCATGCGTCTGCTGGTCGTGGGCGAGGACTTCCGCCTCGGCCGCGGCGGCGAGGGTAACGGCGAGCGCCTGCGCGCCATCGGCGTCGAGCAGGGGTACGAGGTGATCGCGGTGCCCCTGCTGGAGGACGGCGCCGGGGTCGCGCGCATCTCCTCCACCCGCATCCGCGAGGCCCTGGCGGCCGGAGAGATGGAGGAGGTCGCCTCGCTCCTGGGGCGGCCGTACGCCATCCGCGGCCCGGTCCTGCACGGGGACCACCGCGGCCGGGGCATCGGCTTCCCCACGCTCAACATCGGCGTCAGCCCGGACCGGGCGCTCCCGCCGAACGGGGTATACGTCACGCGCGCGCTGGTAGACGATCAGGCGCACGGCGCGGTCACCAACATCGGTACGCGTCCCACGTTCGATGGGCAGGCCGTCACGGTGGAGACGCATCTCCTGGACTTCGAGGGCAACCTCTACGGGCGCGTGGTGACCGTCGAACTGCTGCACCGGCTCCGGGGCGAGCAGAAGTTCGGCGGCGTGGAGGCCCTGGTGGCGCAGATCGAGCGCGACGTGCAGGAGACGCGACAGTGGTTCGCATGACCGGGACAGCCGTCATCCGGAGAGCGGGGCGCGCGGCATGACCTCGCACCCCCGGCGCATGGCCCCCGTCGAGGAGCAGATGCGCATCCTCATGGCGGGCACCGAGTTCGGCGACGACGCGACGCGCCGCACCATGGAGCGCGAGCTGCGCGCCCGCATCGAGGAAGACCGCCCGCTCCGCGTCTACTGCGGGTTCGACCCGACGAAGGTCGACCTCCACCTCGGACACACCGTGCCGATGCGCAAGCTGCGGCAGTTCCAGGACCTCGGGCACGAGGTGACGTTCCTCATTGGCTCGTTCACGGCGCTGATCGGCGATCCCACAGGGCGCGACAAGACGCGCCCCGTGCTCACCCCCGACGAGGTCGAGGTGAACGCCCGCACCTACACCGACCAGGCCTTCGCCGTGCTGGATCGAGCGCGCACCACGATCCGCTACAACGGCGAGTGGCTCTCGAAGTTGACCTTCGCGGACGTCACGCGCATCACCGGGCACTACACGCTGCAGCAATTCCTGCGCCGCGAGAACTTCGCGAAGCGGCAGGCGTCCGGCGACCCGATCCACATCAGCGAGTTCCTGTACGCCATGATGCAGGCGTACGACGCCTACCACCTGGAGACGGACGTCCAGATCGGCGGCACCGATCAGACCTTCAACCTCCTCGCCGGGCGGCAGCTGCAGGAGGCGATGGGGCAGCGGCCGCAGGTGTGCATCACGCTCCCCATCCTCGTGGGCACCGACGGCCACGAGAAGATGTCGAAGTCGCTCGGGAACTACGTGGGCATCACCGAGTCACCAGCCGACATGTTCGGCAAGGTGATGTCCATCCCCGACAGCGCGATCGTGGACTACTTCACGCTCGTCACGCCCCTCGGTCCGAGCGAAGTCGAGGAGATCCGCGCGGCCCTCGAGGCCCGCGTGCTCGCGCCGATGGAGGCGAAGAAGCGCCTCGGCGAGGAGATCACCGCAGTGTTCCACAGCCGTGCGGCGGCGCAGGAGGCGCGCGCGTACTTCGAGGCCACCGTGCAGCGCAAGGAGACCCCGGACGAGATGCCGGAGCACGCCGTCGCCGGCCGGGTGCCGCTCACGGACGCGCTGCGCGGCGCCGCCTTGGTGAAGAGCAACGGCGAGGTGCGCCGCCTGGCGGAGCAGGGTGCCCTGGCCGTGAACGGCGAGCGCGTCGCCGACTTCAACCTCGAGGTCGGTCCGGGCGATGAGATCCGCGTGGGGCGTCACCGCTTCCTGCGCATCGTGGCAGAGTGAGGCGAGGGGGCGGGGCAGTCGATGATCGACAGCGGTTCTGACCTCGACCTCGAGGCCGCGATCCAGAACATCCAGGAGGCGGAAGTCGTCTGCCTCTACTTCCCCACCTTCAACCAGACGCTGCTGGTGGACGCGCGCACCGCGCCCAGCGTGGGGCCGATGATGGCCGTGGTCCCCATGACGCGCAGCGTCGCCGATCGCATCCGATCGCTTCGCCGCCTGCGCCCGCAGCTGCCTCGCCCCGAGTCGATCACGATGATCCCATGGGGGCGTCGCGTTGGCTCGCTCGTGGACTGCGGCCTGTGGACTCACATCCTCGCGCGCGTCAACGACCCCGCGTGTGCCGAGGACTGCATGAAGCGCCTGCGCACCATGGAGCTGTCCGAGTTCCGCGACGCCATCATCGGACGCGCGTACCAGTCCATCTGGTCCCGCACCGACGCGAAGCGCGAGATCGACGAGCCGTAGTCCTCGCCCCGGACCGTCGAGGAGACTGCGGCGGGCGGCTTCCCCAGAGCACAGCCGATCACGCCGGACGAGGGAGCATCCACGCGACGAGCGATAGTCCTCGCTCCCGGCCTTCGAGGGGCCTACGGCAGGCGGCCCACCCTCTCGGACCGGCGGGGCGACTCCGGGTATCGAATGCAGGATCGACGCGTCCGCACCTTCGGGGTGTCCCGGTCAGGGTGCCCGTGAGGGACGACGTGCCCTCACGGGCACCCTGTTCCGGCGCTGGGAAGGGGGCAGGGGGATGGGCCGCCCCCTGCCGTCTCCTCGACGCTCGCGGGGCGCTACGACGCCGGGCGCAAGTCGAGGACCTCGAGCTTCAGCGCGCCGCCGCCCCGGAAGTCGTCGCGCTTGAAGGTGTAGACGATGTCCGCACGCTCGCCGGCGGGCACCATGTGCTCCGCGTTGCCGAAGGCGATCGCGCGCCACGTGACCGCGCCCTCGGTTCCCGGTCAGGGTGCCCGTGAGGGACGAAGTCCCTCATGTCTCATCCCCCTTCCCGCGCCGGGAAGGGGGCGGGGGATGGGCCGCCCCCGCCGTCTCCTCGACGCTCGCGGGGCGCTACGACGCCGGCCGCAGATCGAGGACCTCGAGCTGCAGCGCGCCGCCGCCGCGGAAGTCGTCGCGCTTGAAGGTGTAGACGATGTCCGCACGCTCGCCGGCGGGCACCATGTGCTCCGCGTTGCCGAAGGAGATCGCGCGCCACGTGACCGCGCCCTCCTTCAGCGTCAGTTGCAGGTGCGCCCCGTCCGACCCCACCGCGCGCGTCTCCGCGACCGTCACCCCGCGCGCGAGGAACGTGGGCGTCGGGTTGCCGATGCCGTGCGGGCCCAGCAGTCCCAGCCACTGGATCACCTGCCGGTTCACGTCCGCCAGCGACAGCTCCGCGTCCACCGAGATCGTCGGCGCGAGATCGGTGACGTCCAGGTGCTCAGAGGCGTCCGCGATCAGGCAGCGGCGCACCTCGTCGAGGCGCTGTGCTTCGATGCTGAAGCCCGCGGCAGCGCGGTGTCCGCCGAAGCGCAGGAAGAGGTCGGTGTTGCGGCGCAGCAGCGCGGTGATGTCGAACTCGTCGATCGAGCGGCACGAGGCGCGCCCCTCGCCGTCGATGATCTGCATCACGATCGTCGGGCGGTGGTACTCGTCCGCGAGCCGCGAGGCGGCGAGGCCCACGATGCCCATCGAGATCACGGGCGAGGCGACGATCAGCAGCGGCCCCGCGATGTCCGCGGGGGTGAGCGCCGCCCGCGCGATCTCCACGGCCTCCGTCGTCTGCTCGCGGCGCTGCCGGTTCAGCTCGTCGAGGCGCTCCGCCAGCGCGCGCGCCTCGTCGTCGCTGCTCGCGAGCAGCAGGTCCAGCGCCAGGCGTGCGTGCTCCATGCGCCCCGCCGCGTTCAGCCTCGGCCCCAGCGCCCAGCCGCAGGTGTCGACCGACGCCTCCTCCAGGCTCGTCCCCGCGATCGCGCAGAGCGCGCGCAGTCCCGGCCGCGTCGAGGCGCGCAGGGCGTCCATGCCGAGCCGCACGAGGTCGCGGTTCTCCGACACCATCGGCGCGAGGTCGCAGATCGTGCCCAGCGCCACCAGCGCGCGGTGGGACTCGGGCGCGTAGGGGCGGCCCATGCGGTCGTGCAGGTCGTGGACCACCTTGTACGACACACCCACGGCGGCGGGCTCCGAGCCGTACTCGGAGTGCGCGAGCTTCGGGTTCACGATCGCCAGCGCGGCGGGCAATTCCGGCGGCACCGTGTGGTGATCCAGCACGAGCACGTCCATGCCGAGCGCGTTCGCCTCCGCGACCTCGGTCACCGCGCTGGTGCCGCAGTCCGCCGTGACCAGCACCGTGGCGCCCTGCGCGGCGAGCGCGCGCACGGCGTTCACGTTCGGTCCGTACCCCTCGGAGAAGCGGTGCGGCAGGTATGGGATCGGCCGCGCGCCGAGGTCACGCAGCCCCTCGACGAGGATCGCCGCCGAGGTCACCCCGTCCACGTCGTAGTCGCCGAACACCGCCACGGTCTCGCCGCCTCGGCAGGCGCGCGCGAGGCGTTCCACTGCGACGTCGAGGTTCGGCATCAGCGCGGGATCGGTCAGGTCGCCGGGCCGCCCGAGGTACGCGCGCGCCTCGGCAGTGGTGTGCACCTCGCGGTGGGCGAGCAGCACGCGCATCAGCGGCGGCAGCCCCGCCCCCGCGTCCGCGAACCCCTCGAGCGGCGGCGTCGCAAGCACGCGCCACCGTCGGCCGCCGGAGCCGGCGAGGAGGAGGTCGGAAGTGGGGGTGGTTGTCATGGGGTAGCCCAGTCGCCGAATCGGTTGGAGGTCCAAAGGCGCTCCGCGTCCTCGTCATCGAGCCATAAGATCAGGTCGATCGAGGACAGCTCGACAGGATCAATCCCTCGTACTGCTTCGAGAATTCGATCGCGGATCATAATTCCATCGGCCTTGTCCAGCACGAGGATGTGCTCATCAGCCCAGCGTCGCCCCTCGAATTTCTGCGCGGCGGCGTCGACCATTCGCGTCACCGCCTCCGTGGTGGACTCGCGAACATCGATCAACGCACCAACCAGCATCTCGACGGATGGTGGGTCATCATCGTCGTCGAGGCGCGTTAGGCCCCATTCCTCATCCCACGTAAGCGGACCAGCGCCATCTTTCACCCGGCGTTCACAGGCATCAACCAACGCGGCGGCGAAGCTCGCTCGGGCGAGATCAGTGTGGAAAGAGTGCTCGTAGGTGTCGCAGTCGACGAGCATGAATGCACCATTCAACTGCGGCGAGACGCGCGTTACTTCGTCTCCGGAATACTGATGACAACAGTAGATGAAGCCGTCGCCACCTTCTCGTGAGAGTGAGACGTAGGAGTCGCGGCGGTAGAGGATTGAACTCCGATCGCCAGGCGATAGCTTCGGGCCTACTTGTGCGATCTGCGATCGAAGCCGTCTGATGAGCGGCTGACCAATCGGCAATGTGAAGTCATCAGGTGGGCTCAGAAGGAAGTGTCCTCCCGAGTCCGGGGCGAGGCGGCGACTCAGGTAAGTCAGGTATGCACCGTGCTGATCGAACGCAGCGTGCGACAAGCGCTTTACTTCAACGGCGGCCGTGCGCGTGCCGTCACGGATGAGCGTCTCGGGAGACGGGACGTTTGGATTGTGGTCGTCGAGAGAATCCTCGTCGGCGATCTCCCAGTGCCCCCCGAGTGTCTGGCTCAGGTGCCGACACGCACTTTGGACTGAGCGACGTTCCTGCTCAGTAAGCGCCACTCATCCCTCGGCGCGCTTGAAGATCAGCGAGGAGTTGTGGCCGCCGAAGCCGAGGCTGTTCGACATGACGTACGTCAGCGGCAGCTCGCGCGACTCGTTGGGGACGTAGTCCAGGTCGCAGTCCGGGTCGGGGGTGACGAGGTGGTGCGTGCCGTGGATGCGCTGGTCGCGCAGCGAGAGCACGCACACGGCCGCTTCCACGCCACCGGCAGCGCCGAGCGTGTGTCCGACCATGGACTTCGTCGAGGAGACCGGGATGCTGTACGCGGCCTCGCCGAAGACCGTCTTGATCGACAACGTTTCGAACTTGTCGTTCAGCGGCGTGCTGGTGCCGTGCGCGTTCACGTAGTCGATGTCACTCGCGGTGATGCCCGCCTTGCGCAGGGCGATGTTCATCGCGCGCGCCGCGCCCTCACCGTTTTCGGAGGGCTGGGTGACGTGGAAGGCGTCCGCGGACTGACCGTATGACGCGAACTCCGCGAGGATCGGCGCGCCGCGGCGCACCGCGTGCTCGCGCTCCTCCAGAATCAGGATGCCGGCGCCCTCACCCAGCACGAAGCCGTCGCGGCCCGCGTCGAAGGGGCGGCTGGCGGTCTCCGGGTCGTCGTTGCGGGAGAGTGCGCGCGAGGCGGCGAAGGCCGCGACGGACATGCGCGTCACGGAGGCCTCGGCGCCGCCGGCGATCATCGCGATGGCGTCGCCGCGCTTGATCGTCTCGAGGGCGGTGCCCAGCGCGTCCGCGCCCGAGGCGCAGGCGCTGACGGTGTTGAAGTTGGGGCCACGCGCGCCGAAGCGGATGGACACCTGGCCCGCGGCCATGTCCGGGATGAACATCGGCACCAGGAACGGCGAGATGCGGCTGGGGCCCTTCTCGAAGAGGACCTTGAACTCCTCCTCGAGGGTGGACATGCCGCCGATGCCCGCGCCGATCATGCAGCCGATCTCGTCGCCCTCGGCCCGCACGTCCAGGCCGGACTGCTCGATCGCCTCGCCCGCCGCGACGACGGCGAGGTGGGTGAAGCGGTCCATGCGGCGCGCTTCCTTGCGGTCCAGGTACTGCGTGAGGTCGAACTCCGGCACCTCGCCCGCGACTTTCGCCGGGAGGTCGCTGGGGTCGATGAGCGTGATCGGGCGGATGCCGTTCGTGCCGGCCAGGAGAGCCTGCCACGAGGCCTCGCGCCCCGCGCCCACCGCGGTGAGCAGGCCCACGCCGGTCACCACGACCCGTCGTTCATCGGGTCGCCGTTCGTCGGGCATCACTGGTCCCATCGTCCGAAGATGATCGCGGAGTTGTGTCCACCCAGGCCCACGGAGGTGCTCATGGCGCGCCGCACGGGGGCGGTCCGGGCCACGTTCGGGACATAGTCCAGGTCGCAGTCGGGGTCGGGCGTGTGGTAGTTGATCGTCGGCGGCACCACGCCGTGGTAGCAGGAGAGCGCGGCGATCGCCGCCTCCACAGCCCCGGCGGCGCCCATCATGTGGCCGATGATCGGCTTCGTGGACGACACCATCAGGCGATCCGCGTCCGCGCCGAAGACCTCGCGGATCGCGGTGGTCTCCGCCCGGTCGTTGAGCGCGGTGCCCGTGCCGTGGGCGTTGATGTAGTCGATGTCGCCCGGCTGCAGGTGCGCCTCGGCCATCGCCTCGCGCATCGCCTGGGCCACGCCGTGCCCGTCCTCGGCGGCGGCGACCATGTCGTACGCGTCGTTGCTCGTCGCGGCGCCGAGCCACTCGGCGTAGATGCGCGCGCCGCGCGCCTGCGCGTGCTCGAGCGATTCGAGGACCATGATCCCCGCGCCCTCGCCCAGGATGAACCCGCTGCGATCCGCATCGAACGGGCGCACGGCCTTCGTGGGATCCTCGGCTACGGCGAGCGCCCTCATGGCGTGGAAGCCGGCGTAGTAGACCGGCGTCAGGGGCGCCTCATAGCCGCCGGTGATCATCACGTCGGCGCGCCCGCTCGCGATGATCTCGGCCGCCTCGCCGGTGGCTGCGCCGCCGGTGGCGCAGGCGGCGCTGATCGCGAAGTTCGGCCCCCGCGCGCCGATGGCGATGGCGATCAGGCCGGTCGCCGTGTCCGGGAGCATGTGCGAGGTGAGGAACGGCGAGACGCGGCGCGGGCCCTTCTCATCCAGGACGCGCTGCTGATCCACGAGCAGGTGCGCCGCCCCCATGCCCGTGCCGAGGACGACCCCGACCCGCTTCCCGTTCTCGCGGGGCATGTCCAGTCCCGCGTCCGCGATCGCCCCCTGCGCTCCCGCGATCGCGAAGATCGAGGACTGGTCCAGGCGGCGGAGGAGCTTTGCCTCCACCACGCTCGCGGGGTCCAGTCCGCGCACCTCGCCCGCGATCGGGCACTCGTACGCCGAGGTGTCGAAGTGGGTGATCGGTCCGATGCCGGACTTCCCGGCGACGAGCGCCGCCCACGTGGTTGCCACGTCGTTGCCGACGGGCGTGATCAGGCCGATGCCGGTGAGTACGACGCGTGCCATGGCTATCGCGCCGCGTGCCGGGCGGGGAGCACCGAGATCGGGATCGGATTCTCGCGCGCGTCGTCCAGCGATACCGCGGTCATGTCGCTGGCGATGCGCTTGGCCATGCGCGCCAGCGCGTGGCCGGGACCGACCTCCACGAGCGTCTCCACACCCTCGCGCGTCATGCGGCGCACGTTCTCGGTCCACAGCACGGGCGAGCGCAGCTGCGCCTCGAACTCCGCGCGGACCTCCGCGGCGGTGCGCAGGAGGTCGCTCGTGATGTTCGAGACGATCGGCCGGTCGGGGACCACGATCGGGACCTCGCGGATGATCTCGGCGAACTCGTTCGACTGGTCGGTGTGCAGGGGGGTGTGGCTGGAGACCTTCAGGCGCAGGCGGATCGCCCTGCCCTGCAGGGCCTTCGCCGCCTCCATCGCCCGCTCGAGGGCGGAGACGTCTCCACTGATCACGATCTGCGTGTCCTCGTTGTGGTTCGCCACGTCCACGCGATCATCTTCGCTGGCCGTGACGTTCGCGCAGATCTCGCGTACCACCTGTGGGGCCAGGCCGACGATCGCCGCCATGCCCACGGGGCGCGCGGCGTTGAAGGAGCCCATCAACCGCCCGCGCTCAACCATGATGAACAGCGCGTCGCGGAAGGACAGCGCGCCCGAGGCCACGGCGGCGCTGAACAGGCCCAGCGAGTGTCCGCCGAACAGGCGCGGGCGCACGTTGTCTCCGACCTCGTTCAGCTTCTCGCGCATGGCGCGGAGAATCGCCACGGAGGTCGTTAGGACCGCGGGCTGCGTGTTCTGCGTGGTCGCCAGCTCGTCCTCGCTGCTGTCGAAGCAGACCTTCGCGAGGTCCATGCCGGTGAAGTCGCTCGCCTCCTCGAAGGTCAGGCGCGCCGCCTCCGAGTGCTCGCATACCAGCCGGCCCATGCCGGGGGCCTGGGAGCCCTGGCCGGGGAAGACGATGGCGATGGGGTCGGTGGCGCCGGCAGGCGAATCGGCGCTGGAGTCAGGACGGGGCGCGGTAGCGTCGGTCATGCTGCCTCTCCACGGACGGGGCACGCCACCCCGATCATCCGTTCTGACGATTGTACCATTCGGATCCGGCACGCCGTCCCGCATCCGCACCTGCATCGCCACTTGCGTCGCCGTCCTCCGGCGTGCCGGTGGCTCCGCGCCGGCCGTCGGGATCGACGGTGCGGCGCACCTCCGGGAGCAGTCGCAGCAGGTCGCTCGCCAGCGTGGAGGCGGCGCCGATGCGCTGCTCGGCCAGCCGCCCGCACTCGGCGTGCACGGCCACGCCCGCCGAGGCGGCGTCGAACGCGTCCAGCCCCTGCGCGGCGAACCCCGCGATCATCCCCGCGAGCACGTCGCCGCTGCCAGCGTGCGCGAGGGCGGAGGTGGACACCCCGGAGATGCGCGCGCGGCCGTCCGGGTGCGCCACGATCGTGCAGGCGCCCTTCAGCACCACCACGCTCCCACAGCGCGCCGCGAGCTCCACGGCGGCGTGCAGGCGGTCCGCCTGCACGGCCCGGGCGTCCGTTCCCGCGAGGCGGGCCATCTCCGCCGGGTGCGGCGTGAGGATGTGCTGCCGGGCCGGGGAGCCCGAGGCGAGGCGCCCATGCCAGCCGGGGATCCGCGCCAGCGCGTTCAGGGCGTCCGCGTCCAGCACCACGGTGTCGAGGGCGTCGAGGGCGTCGAGGGTGTCGAGGCCGGACAGCCCATCGAGGCCCTCGAGCAGGTGCGTCACGAAGGTCTCGGTCGCGGTGGTCATGTCGATTCCGGGACCCACCAGCAGAGTGCGGGCGCGGCCACCGCGGAGCGCCCGCAGCAGCGCGCGAGCGGCGTCGCCGTCCAGGGTCCCGTCCGTCGAGGGGAGGGGCTCGTGCGTCGCGTCCGCCAGCGCCACCAGCAGGGGCTGGATGGCCGCGGGCGCCGCGAGGGTGACGAGGCCCGCGCCCGACCGCGCCGCCGCCTCTGCGGCCAGCCGTGCCGCGCCGGGGAAGCGCCGCGAGCCGGCCGCGACCACCACCGTGCCGAACGTCCCTTTGTGCCCCTCGACCGGACGGCGGGGCAGGCGCTCGCGCACGGCGCCGAGGCGGAGATCCTCGTACGGGAGCCCGGCGCTCGCGTCCGCCGGCAGGCCGATGGGCGCCACGACGATCTCCCCGGCGAGGCTGCGTCCGGGCGTCGCGTACAGCCCGACCTTGGCGAAGCCGAAGGTCACCGTCGTGTCCGCGGCGACGGTCAGCGGGTCGGCGAAGCCGGTGTCCGCGTCCACCCCACTCGGGAGGTCGAGGGCGATCAGCTGCACCGGCGGGTCCGCCTCGCGCGACGCGCGCAGGCGGAGCAGCACCTGCGCCGCGTCGCCCCCGATCGGGCGCGCACGCGGCGCGAACCCGGTCCCGAAGATCGCGTCGAGGACCAGCGCCGCGCCCGACAGGTCACGCTCGAGGATGGTGAACCCCGCGTCGTCCGCTGCGACAGTGGCGGGGACGCCGGCGGCGACCACCGCGGCCCACTCAGCGTCGCCCTCCGGGCGCGGGCGCAGCAGGTAGACGTGCACGCGCGCGCCCCATTCCGCCAGCGCCTGCGCCGCCACCAGTCCATCGCCCCCGTTGTTGCCGGGACCGCAGATCACCAGCACCTCGCGCCCCTCGATGGCGCCCAGCGCCATCCACGCCTCCTGCGCGGCGGCCAGGCCGGCGCTCTGCATCAGGTCGCGCTCGGAGATCCCGGCGGCGATGGCGGCGGTCTCCAGCGCTCGCATCTGGGCGGCGGTGACGAGTGCGCTCACGGTTGCGTGCTCACGAATTCTGCTCGTCTTCGCCGAGGAGCCCGCGCGCCTGCAGCCGCTCGACGAGCCGCGCGCGCGCCTCGTGGCGGTCCTGTTCCGGGCGCTCCTGCGAGCACACGACCGCGGCCATCGCGAACGATGCGAGGTGCGTCAGCGAGATGTCGATGGCCTCCAGGCCAATGCGCTCGGCACGCCGCCTCGCGCCCCCGTACAGGTACACCATCGGCTTGCCGCGGCGGTCGGGAAGCACCTCGATGTCGCGCCAGGCGACGGAGCGCGCGCCGGTGCCCAGCGCCTTCATCATCGCCTCCTTGGCGGCGAAGCGGGCGGCGAGCTCCGGCACGCGTCCGCGGCAGAAGGCGACCTCCGCGGGCGTGAAGACGCGCCGCAGGAACCGATCCGGGTGCCGGGCGAGCACGTCCGCCACCCGGTCCGTCTCGATCATGTCGATGCCCACGGCGTGGCTGCTCATCACACTCCTCGGTGGCGCGAATCTAGCACGAAGCCGTGCCTATACTCCTGTTCCGGCCCCATCCGTGCACTGATCCGTGCACCCGTTGCATGCACCAGCCATGCACCAGCCATGCACCGGGCCCATCGACGCGGCCCGCCGAGGAGGACACCGTGACCGCACGCATCATCGACGGCACCGCCATCGCCGCGGCAGTCCGCGCGGACGTCGCGCGCGAGGTGGAGGCGCACCTGGCGGCGGGAGGGGCGCGCCCGCACCTGTCGGTCATCCTCGTCGGCGAGGACCCGGCATCACAGGTGTATGTGCGCAACAAGGGGCGCGCGTGCGAGGAGGCCGGCATGACCTCCGAGACCATCCTGCGCCCCGCGAGCCTCTCGCAGGCGGAGCTCCTGGCCGAGGTGGCGCGCCTGAACGCCGACCCCGCCGTCTCCGGCATCCTCGTCCAGATGCCGCTGCCGAAGCAGATCGACGAGTTCGCCGTGATGCGCGCGCTGGAGCCGAAGAAGGACGTGGACGGCCTCTCCCCCACCAGCCTCGGGATGCTCCTGCAGGGCCGCCCCGCCCACGTCCCCGCGACGCCCTCCGGCGTGGTGGAGATGCTGCGCCGCAGCGGCATCGACGCCGAGGGGCAGCGCGTGGTCATCGTCGGCCGGTCTGTCCTCGTCGGACGTCCGCTCGCCATGCTGCTGGCGAACAAGGCCCCGGGCGCCAACGCCACCGTCACCATCGCCCACACCGGGACGCGCGACCTGGGCGCCGTCACGCGCGAGGCGGACATCCTGGTGGCCGCCATGGGCCGCGCCCGCGCGATCACCGCGGACATGGTCCGCCCCGGCGCCGTGGTCATCGACGTCGGCATCAACCAAATCGACGACCCCACCCGCAAGTCCGGCAAGCGCCTCGTCGGCGACGTGGACTACGAGGCCGTGCGGGAGGTCGCCAGCGCGATCACGCCTGTCCCTGGCGGCGTGGGCCCGATGACGATTGCCATGCTCCTGGTCAACACGCTCGCCGCTGCGCGGATGTAGCCGGGGGACGCTCGTGCGCGAGCCGATCGGCTACGCCGTCTCCCCCGCGGTGGATTCCGCCGACCTGAACGCGCTCTTCGAGGCGTCGTGGGAGCGATACGAGCCCCGGGACTTCTCGGCCATCCTCGGGCGGAGCGTGGCGTGGGTCTGTGCGTACCACGGCGGCCGGCTCGTAGGCTTCGTCCACGCGGCATGGGACGGCGGCGTGCACGCGTTCCTCTTGGACACGACGGTGGCGCCCGCCGAGCGCCGAACGGGCGTCGGACTTGAGCTGGTGCGCCTGCTGGTCGACGCGTGCCGCGAACGAGGGGTCACCTGGCTGCACGTGGACTACGAGCCGCACCTCGGTTCGTTCTACGAGCGCGCTGGATTCGCGCGAACCGCGGCGGGCCTGATCCACCTCGGCGGGTGATCCGAGTGCGCCGCGGGGATGAACCGGCCCCTCCGGCCGGGATGCTGGAACGGCATCTCGCGGTGCCCGAAGGCGATGCCCGCGGGACCCCAGCGATGCCCGAGGACGATGCCCGCCGCAAGCCCCGAGATGCCCGGAGACGGTGCCTGCATGCCACGATGCCCGACGACGGTGCCTGCAGGGACATCCCCCGCGGTGCCCGTAGCGATGCTCGCAGGACATCTCGCGATGCCCGAAGATGATGCCCGCAAGGACATCCCGCGGGGCCCGTAGGCGATGCGCCGTGGACCGTCCTGGGATGCCCGAAGGGACGGAGTCCCTTCGGATCTCAGCCTCTCCCGCGCAGGGAGGGGCAGCGGTGGGCCGCCCCGCTTCGCGCCTCGACCCCTCGCGCCGGACTCGCCTCGCGTCGCCCGAGGCTTCGTGCGAACATGGGTGCATGGACGAATGGAAGCAACGAGTCGCCGAGCTCCTGGAGCGCGTGCGGGACATACAGGTGCGACTTTGACCTGCCCGCGAAGCAAGCTGAACTAGACACCCTCCGCGAGGCCTCCCAGGCCCCTGACCTCTGGGACGACCGGGCGAACGCCCAGCGCGTCATGCGGGGCGTCGCCCGCCTGGAGGGGCTCCTCGCCACGTGGCAGAACCTCGAGGCCCACTCCGCCGACGTGCAGGCGCTGCTCGAGCTCGCCGAGGAGGCGAGCGACGAGGAGCGCGCCGGACTGACCGAGGACATCGAGCGCGACCTCTCCGAGTTGGAGCGCGAGTACCACGGGCTGGAGATCGCGCTGACCCTCGGCGGGCCGTACGACCAGCGCAACGCACTCATCTCCATCCACGCCCGGGAGGGCGGCACGGAGGCGCAGGACTGGACCGAGATGCTCCTGCGCATGTACCTCCGCTGGGCGGAGTCGCATCGCTTCAAGGCCGACATCCTCTCTCTGAGTCCCGGCGACGAGGCGGGGGTGAAGTCCGTGGAGGTTCGCATCGAGGGCGAGAACGCGTACGGCCTGCTGCGATCGGAGCGCGGCACCCACCGTCTGGTCCGCATCTCCCCGTTCGACTCCTCCCACTCCCGGCACACCACGTTTGCGCTCGTCGAGGTCATGCCGGAGGCCGAGCAGGGCGACGTCACGGTCGACATCGACCCGGACGACCTGCGGATCGATACCTACCGGGCGAGCGGGCACGGCGGGCAGAACGTCCAGAAGAACGACACCGCCGTCCGCATCCTGCACATCCCCACGGGCATCATCGTGACGTGCCAGAATGAGCGCTCACAGAACCGAAACCGCGAGAGCGCCATGCTCGTACTCCATTCGAGGCTCCTGGAGATGGAGATCGAGCGGCGAGAGGCGGAGCGGGCGAAGATCCGGGGCGTGCACGTGGACGCCGGCTGGGGGAGCCAGATCCGCTCGTACGTCCTCCACCCGTACAAGATGGTGAAGGACCTCCGCACCAGCGTGGAGACCAGCGATACCGGCGCCGTGCTGGATGGCGCCATCGACGAGTTCATCACGGCCTACCTGCGCAGCCAGGTGGGCGTCGACGAGGAGGTGGCGTGATGCCGCAGGACTTCGCAGGGGCGCGCGCGGTCCGCGGGCTGGCGCTCGCGGCGATCGTACTCGTCGGCGCGATCTCGATCGCGCTCGTTCACCCCGCGCCCGCCGCCGCCGCCCCCGCGGCGACCAACGCCGCCGTGGACATGCCCGACCCCGCCACGCTCACGTTCAGGGCGCACCTCACCGCGGACGCCGACCTCGCCTCCGCGACCGTGAACTACAAGGTGCTGAGCCCGGACGTGAACATCGGCGGGTCGCTCCGCGCCGAGGTCAGCGGCTCGCGCAGCACCGACGTATCCGTGACGCTGCCGATGAACAACAACGACCGCTACATCCCCGTCGGCACGCAGATCACCTACTCATGGTCGGTCGCCGACAAGAACGGCGCCACGGCGACCTCCGCCGAGCAGACGATCACCTTCCTCGACGGACGCTACCAGTGGCAGTCGAAGACAGCGGGACAGGTCACGGTCTACTGGTACGGGAATGCGGAGGCGAACGCGGACCTCGCGCTGAAGGCGGCGGCCGCGTCCATCGCGGACAACGAGGCGCTGCTGAAGGTGAAGCTGGGCTACCCGGTGAGGGTGCTCGTATGGCGAAACACCAACGACTCGAAGGCCGCCCAGCGGCCGCGCGCCTCGACCTTCGATCAGCAGGTGATCACCGGTGGCTCGCGCGTGGCGGCCGACGTCCTGCACATCTACGACCCGCTTGGCGGATTCGAGGACGTCGCGCGCCACGAGATGGCGCACGTGATCACCAAGATCGCCGGCGACGGGAAGGTCAGTCCGTTGCCCTCGTGGATCGACGAGGGCACCGCCGTGTACGCGCAGACCTCGCCGGGCGGCTACGAGCCGGCGCTGAAGCGCGCGATCGCCACGGACAGCGTCATGCGACTCCGCAACATGGCGGCGCCCACGAACACGCCGGCGCAGGTCGACATCTTCTACGGCCAGTCATGGGCCGTGGTGAAGTTCATGGTCGATACCTACGGCCGGGACAAGTTCGCCGCCGTCTTCGCGGCCGTGAAGAGCGGCGCACCCATCGACGACGCACTCCAGCAGCACATCGGCGTCGATCAGGATGGCCTCTACAACGCGTGGCGGAAGAGTGTCGGCCTGAAGACCATCGACTTCCCGCCGGTGCCGAAGTCCACCGCGGTCGCGGGCGCGCAGGCGACGCAACCGCCGCTGGGCATCCCCACCTCCGTCAAGAGCGATGACGCCGTCCCGAGCGGGGGCGGCGGCGAGGGCACTGCGGCGGTGGCTGGTGTGCCCAAGCAGACCGCGATCATCGTCGGCGTGCTCGCGCTGGTCGTGGCCGCTGCGATCGGCGCGGCCGCGCTGCGCGTGGCCCGGCAACGCTAGCGCGGCGGGCCCTTTCACTACTGGCGAGCCGGTGCGAGGCTAGTCGCGGCCGGGGATATACAGGCCGGGGGCGGGCGGATTGCTCTCCGGCGCCTCGGCGGCCATGCGCCGTGCCTCGACCTCGGTCACGAACGGGGCGGACGCGGGCTGCGTGCGGTGCACCGGCTCCGTGTTCCCGGCGACGATCCGCTTCACCTGGCGCAGCAGCTCGGGCTCGATCCACACGCCGTCGAACCGCCGGCCCGCGATCGTGAGCACGGGCACGCTCGTCACGCCGTGCTTCGCCGCGAAGATCGGGTACGCCGTCGCATCCACGATCCGCAGACGCACGTGCCGCGACTCCACGGCGAGCGCGGCCGTGAGCCGCATCATGTGCGCCGAATAGCCATCGTACGGCGCGACGATCAGCTCGATGTCGAGCGGGGCCTCGATGGCGGACAGCACCTGCAGGGACTCGTCCGCGAGGGGCGTCGCCTCCAGCGAGAAGTACGACATGACGTCCATGAACGCGGGCAGCAGCAGTCCATCCGCCATGCCGACGAACTGCAGCGAACGCCCGGCGGAGCGGATGATCGTCGTCGGCGCCATGTCCACGCCCACTTCGGCGGCGCGCTTCGCGTGGCGCTGCAGGTCGTACGACGTGATCGTGAGGAGCGGGCTGACCCGCGCGAACTGCCGCATCAGCGCCAGCTGTTCCGGGCAGTACTCGCACGGATCCTGGTCCGGCAGGTCGATGCCGGTGTGCCGGCGCGTCCAGACATCGAGCCCCACCGGACTCGCGAGGCGTTCCGCGAAGAACGCCGCCACGGCCGCCTCGGCGTCCCGTTCGAGGGGGCCGGCGACGCCACGGGCGCGTGGCGCATCTGTGTCCCGGGGCGATTCCGTCGTCACCGGCGGGGCTCCGCCTTCGCGGCGGCGCCGGCCGGGCGGGGCGGGGCATCCTGCGCGATGAGCATGCCGCTGGCGATCCACAGCCGCTGGAACGCGGTGAACAGCGACATGATCGCGAGGATCCACAGGCCCCAGCGCAGGTAGCCGGTGATCAGCATCGCGGCAGTCAGGACCACCCGCTCGGCGCGCGTGAAGATGCCGTCGCGCAGTTGCAGGTTCAGTCCCTCGGCGCGCGCCCGCACGTACGACACCATCAGCGATCCCACCACCGATGCGAACGCGAGCATGGCCTGTTCGCGGCTGCCAGTGTCAATCGCGTACCACGCGATGCCGAAGAGCACCGCCGCCTCCGACAGCCGGTCCAGCGTCGAGTCGTACATCGCGCCGAACCGCGACGCGCTGCCCGTGGCCCGGGCGAGCGCTCCGTCCAGCATGTCGAGCGCGCTCGCGAGCAGCACCACGACTCCCGCCGCGAGCAGCGACCCCTCGATCACCAGCGCGGCGCCGAGCACGTTGCCGATGAACCCGGCGGTGGTGAGCATCGTCGGCGTCACGCCGGCAAAGGCGAGCACGCGGACGATCGGGGCGATCGCGGCGGCCGGCGGGCGTGCGGGAAGGAGTCGTACGTTCATGGTGCTGCAGTCAGCGTATGCCGTCTCGCCAGTCGCCGCGAGGCCTCCACCGTGTCTTGCTGGTTCCGCAGCCGCTCGTAGTACGAGAGCACCTGCTGCGCCACCCGCGGCCACGAGTACGCCTGGACCTTCAGCCGGCCGGCTGCGGCGAGCGCCGCGCCGCGCTTCGGGTCGTTGAGCAGGGCCGTCAGCGCATCGGCCAGTTCCATCGCATCGTTCGGACGGACGAGCAGGCCGTCCGCCCCGTGCGTGATCACCGAGGCGTAGCCGTCGATGTTGGAGGCCACCACCGGCACGCCCGCCGCCATCGCCTCCAGCAGGACATAACCTTGCGACTCGTTGCCCAGCGCGGGGGAGCAGAAGACGTGGCTGGCACGATGGAAGCGCACCAGGTCCGCGTAGGGCTGCTCGGGGACGAACACGATCCCTCGCCGCGCGCTCCCGGCCACCCAGCGCTCGTAGCGACGCCGGGCGCTCGAATCCGGCCCGACGATGATCAGGCGGGTGTCCGGGTTGCGCGCGTTCACCATGCCGAAGGCGCGGATGAGGACAGCGAGCCCCTTCCGCTTCTCCGCGCGCCCCGTGTAGAGGATGTTCTGCGTGTCCTCGAAGCCGGGGGCGGGAACGACGTCCGGGCGCGACCACAGGTCGACATCGAGGCCGTTGGGGATGATGTTGTAGTACCCGTGGAAGTACCGCTCCACGTACTGCCCGGCCGGCGTCGACACCGCGATCTTGCCGTCCAACTCCCGGAACCAGCGCTTCAACAGCCGCCGTCCGTACGCGTAGAGCCGGTTCCCGCCGTCCTTGCGGGCGTGGAACGTGCCCACGTTCACCACCCGTGGATTCGCCGTGCGCGAGTGGCGAAGCACGTGGATCGGGAGCACCGGCATCAGCGGCTCGTGCACGTGCACCACGTCGAACTGCTCCCGCGCGAGCACCTGCTTCACGCGGCGGCCCACGCGCGGGTCCAGCGCGATGCGCACCACGCTGCCAGAGGCGGCCACCGGCCACGGGCGGCCGAGGGTGATCACGTTCGAGTCGTCCACGTCGTGCGCGGCGGGGGCGAGCACCTTCACCTCGTGGCCACGATCGCGGAGCTGCTGCGCGAGCGCGTGGACGTGCGTGTTCACGCCCCCGGGGACACCCCAGTCGTACGGCGAGACGAGCGCGATCTTCATCCGAGGCCCTCGCCGCCACGGATGCGGTCCCGCAGGCGCGTCGCCGCCGGGCCTAGGACCTTGCGCGGCGTCACGGCGAGTCCGCGCACCTGCTGCACCACCAGCCGTCGCGCGCCGATCGCGCGCAGCGGGTTGCCCTGCTCGAGCACGCCCGCCGTCCGCCGTTCGACGATGGCGCGGCGCAGCGCGGCCGAGTCGCGCCCGGGGAAGAGCGTGTAGGCGTTGCCGACGACTTCGGGGAAGTGGGCGTCGCTCCCGCCGGTCTCCGCCAGCCGATAGCGTGCGGCGTTCAGGTGCCGCGAGCGCGCCCCCGTGTCCCAGCCCATGCTGGTCGGGTTCGCCAGCTCGATGCCGTCCGGGTGCGTCGCCTCGTCCTCGATCGCCAGCACGCGCTCCAGCGACCGGCGGCCCACGGAGCGCGTCAGCAGGGAGAACGGGTGCGGGACGACCGCGAGCCCGCCCGCGCGGTGCACGGCGTCCACCGTCGCCTCCAGCGACCGGAACGAGGGGATGGGGACGTCCACCCACAGCGCCAGCAGGTGCCCCTGCCGCGTCGTGACCTCGATGCCCGTGACCAGGTCGAAGTGGTAGCGCGCGCGGGCGTGCACCTCGCGCGCCTCCAGCGCGCCGCGGACATCGTCGTGGTCGGTGATGGCGATGATGTCCATCTCGCCGCGCAGCTCGACGCGCTCGAAGATGCCGCGGGCGTCCTCCATGCCGTCGCCGTGGGAGGTGTGCACCTGCAGGTCCGCGCGCCCAAAGCGTCGCGTCGCTGAGGCCTCGTCAGGATCCATGCGTTCCGGGTCGCGCGTCATTCCGTGTCCCGTCATCGCGTTCATTGTAGCCGCGTCGGGCCGGCGTGCCGTCCACAGCCAGTCCCGACCACACCGGGACCAGCGGGAACCACTGTCCGGGCGCCGAGCGGATCATCTCCTCCAGCGCGGCGATCACCGCGCGCATCCCGGCGTCCAGGTCCGCCTCGCGGTCGCCGGTCGCCGGGGGCAGGAGAACGGGACGGAACACCAGCCGGTACCGGCCTGCGCCCGGCTCCCGCAGCGCGGACACGGCCACCACCGGCGCGCCGCTGCGGCGCGCGAGCTCGACCGCCCCCACCGGCATCCGCGCGCGCTCGCCGAAGAAGGCGCAGGGGTGCCCCGTCCCCAGCACGTCCCTGTCCACCAGCAGCCCGAGCACCCCACCCGCCGCGAGGTGCGCCCGGGCCTCGCGGAGACCCCCCAGCGTCGCCGGGAAGTACTGCACGCCGCGCACCGCTCGAACGCGGTGCACGAAATCGTGGACGCGCTGTGGGCGCAGTGGTTCGGCCACGCCCGCGAACGAGTCGACGAAGGTCGGCGCGGCGTGGCTGATCACCTCGGGCGCGCCGAGGTGGGCCGACACCGCGATCACCCCGCGCCCCTCGGCCAGCGCGGTGGTGAGCGCCTCAATGCCGTCGATGGCGACGATCCGCGCGCGGACCCGATCCGGGGAGAGGTGCGGCAGGTGCGCGAACTCCGCGTACCCGCGCGCCGCCGTGCGGGCGCAGGCGCGCGCCAGGCGATCCACCTCGCGCGGCGGCGCGGTGGGCCCCCGCACGTGGCGCATGTGGTCTCGCGTGACGGCACGCACGCGGCGCGACCCCCACCACGCCAGATCGCCGCATGCGGCGGCGATCGTATCCAGGAGCGCGAGCGGCAGCCGTCCCGCGAAGTTCACGAGCAGCCACAGCGCCAGGAAGTGGCCCATCAGCGAGCCATCGCGGCCGTCTCGGCCTCGCGCCGGGCGTCCGCGGGCCAGAGGTTGCGGAAGATGTACCACTGCGACGGATCGCGGCGGATGAACTGCTCGAAGTGCGCGAAGACCGCCTGCGTGAGCGCCTGCGCGTCCACCCCCTCGTCCCCCGTGCGGTCGAAGGTGATCGCCGCAGCCTCGAGGCGCACGCCGTCGTCCCAGCGCGCGTGCCGGACGACCACGCCGGCGACGATCCCCGCGCCCGTCCGCAGCGCGAGCCGCGCCGGGCCGTCCGGCACCGCGATCGTGTCGCCAAAGAACGTCACGCGGATCCCGCTTTCGGGCGCGGGGATGTCCACCAGCACCGCCACCGCATCGTTGTTGCGCAGCGCGCGGATCAGGCCCGGCCCCATGCGGTCGGCCGGAATGATCTTCATCCCGAGGTGCTGCCGCGACCCGAGCACGTAGCGGTTGACGCGCGGGTTGTCGAAGCGATCCGCGATCGCGGCCACCGACAACCCGTGCAGCGCGAGAATCGCGCCGCCGAGGTCCCAGTTCCCGTAGTGCATCGTCATCGCGACGATCCCTCGGCCGGTGCGCTCGTCGCGGATGCGCTCCCAGTCGTCGCCGCGCACCCGTGCCCGGATCTCATCGGCATTCGTGCCGATCACCCGGAAGAAGTCGACGAGGTAGACGAGGTAGTTCGCCAGGGAGGCGCGGGCGTAGCGGCGGGCGGCGCGCTCGTCGCCGCCCGTCACGTGGCGCATGTTCTGGATGCACCGCCGCCGGCCGCCACCCCACGCGTAATACGTGGCGCCGCCCACCAGTCGGGCCAGGCCGTAGCTGACCCGGAGCGGCACCATCCGCGCCAGGTAGGCTCCGGCCAGGAATGCCCAGTAGACCAGCACCGGTACCCCTGCCTCCGCGGAGCACAGCTCACACGGTGAGCGTACCGCGCGGACTAGCCTGCGATGAAGGCCTCCAGTTGATCGCGCGCGTCCTCGTCCAGCATCTGGCGCGGCGGGGACTTCATGAAGTACGCAGAGGTCTCGTAGAGCGGCCCGCCGATGCCCCGGTCCAGGCCGATCTTCGCCGCG
>Ga0172380_10001795_pt1 | contig 36240 bp, 36 predicted proteins | sample Leawe162metaG_FD_119747 | JGI IMG/M metagenome (GOLD analysis project Ga0172380, IMG submission 119747) | Leachate microbial communities from a municipal landfill in Southern Ontario, Canada - Leachate well 162 metaG | ecosystem: Engineered > Solid waste > Landfill > Unclassified | place...
ACATGGTTGCTCCTCTTCTCTCGGCTATCTCTGTCGCTTCGATAGAGAGGATGGAGATTATAAAATCCAGCGGCATAGTTGTTGCGGGTGATGGGGCAAATGCCGGTGTTATAAATATCACTACCAAAAAGAATAGCAGCAAAGAGATAACCGTCTATATGGGAACTCACGGCACGGCTGACGGTTCATTTTATCTTGGGCACAACGATGAAAAACTCTCTGTATCGGCAAGCGGCGAAGCGCAGAAGAGTGACGGCGTACGCAATATAAACACCAACGGAGACAAAGATGAGAGCTCTTTGACGACAGGAACATTTAATGTAGCTTTTCTGCCGAGTGATGCGCTAGAACTAAGAGCAGGTGCTTCGTTTGCCAGAACTGATGTTATCTATGCAAGCTACTTAACACTTGATGAGTATAACGGTGACCCAAATCAAGCAGGAGCTACGAACTGGGGCGCGACCGAACAAACTTTTGACACAGATGCCATCGGCGGAGGGTTTAGTTACTACATAAACGACAAAACATCTTTTAATTTTGATGCAAACCGCGAAGAGAAGCAGTCAAACTACATAACTTACTCATCCGTTGCCGATTATGTTTATAATTCTGCAAAAGCCGCTTTTAATTATGAGAGCAAAAATATGGCAGTTGTCGCAGGGGTTGACGGATTTTACGGCGAGCGCACGGCTTATGGCAATGAAACAAGCAAAGATAACATTGCGGGTTTTGTTATGAGCAATTTTGCATTTGAAAATCACTCTATAAAGGCCGGAGCAAGGGTTGAAGAGGTATCATACGATTACAAAGATACGACCTCATCGCTTCAAGACGACCACTCTCTTTACGGCGCGGAACTAGGCTATAACTACACTTTTGACAAAGAAAAATCTGTTTTTGCAAACTATGCGCATGCATATCAAGCTCCAGATATTGACAGATTTTTTAGCTACGGCAGTTTCAACGGTTTTATAGACCCAATGAAAACGAATAGTTTTACGCTTGGATTTAACTATATTATGCCAAATAACAAACTCAAAATCTCACTTTTTTATGTTGATTTGAAAGATGAGATTTACTACTATGCCGACCCCGCTTGGATAAACTCTAAAAACACAAACATAGATAAATCGCACAAATATGGTCTTGATATTTACGACAAGTGGTTAGTCACAGATGAGTTCAACGTAGCGCTAAACTATAACTATGTTCAGGCAAAAATAGATGAAGAGATTGAAAACGGAGAAGATTACTCAGGCAACGACTTACCTGGTGTTTCAGACCATAACATAAAAGCGACGTTTAGCTATCTTCCAAACAAAAACACTACTTTGGCACTCACGCAGGTGTACCGCTCAAAGGCTTATGCGGCAAATGATTTTAACAACAACTTTGCCCAGAAGCAGGAGGCTTACAAAATTACGGATATATCTATAACCTATACAAAAGATAGTTTGGAACTTTTCGCTAAAATAAACAATCTTTTTAACCAAAAGAACGGTTTATGGGTACAAGATGACGCCATCTACCCTATAAACTTTACAACAACTGCCATAGCAGGGTTTAAACTAAAAATCTAAGGGACTAGAGTGAGCATAAAAACTATTTTTTTCATACTGTTTTTTGTACTCACGCTTAGTGCGAGTGAGAGGATTATTGCCCTCTCGCCCTCCATAAACGAGATAGTTTTTGCTCTTGGCGCAGAAGACAAAGTAGTTGGAAACACAACCTTTTGCGATTTTCCCAAAGAGGCGGTAAATATCCCAAAAGTCGGCGGATATTTCAACCCATCTCTTGAAAAAATTCTCTCGCTCAACCCCACTCTGGTAATTATGCAGGAGAATAACACCCAACTTGCTCAAAAATTGGCTCGCTTGGGCATCCAAACAAAAATCATAAAAATTGAAAAACTTGCCGACATAAAAAACTCTATTGCGGAGATAGGAGAGGTTTTAGGCAAAAAAGAAGCGGCTAAAAAAATCGTTAGCAAAATAGATGAGGAACTAACAAAGCTAACAAACATAACGGCTAACAAACGAGTTATGTTTGTTTTTGGACACAACACCTCCCTTGCTTCGAGGATTTTTGTCGCAGGTCAAAACCTATATTTTGACGACATCATAAACGAAAGCGGAAATAAAAATGCTCTCCAAAGCCAAAGAAAAGGGCAGCCTATTCTCAATATGGAAAATATTATCGCGTGCAATCCCGACATTGTCATACTTCTATCGCATTCGATGAAAGAGATGGGTTTAAGCCGAGATGATTTGATAAACCCGTGGCTAAAGTTGCCGATTAATGCAGGGAAAACTAACTTTATCTACATTATAGATAAGACATATTCAGGCATACCAAGCGACAGACTTGTCTATTTTTTACAAGATTTCAGAGAGATTTTAAATGACTACAAAAGCAAAAGCGGTAACTAGATGTTAAAGACAACAGAGTTTCGTAATGAGATACTAAAGGGCATAAATTTTCATCTAAATGAGGGTGAAAATCTCACTATTTTAGGCTCAAACGGTGCTGGAAAATCGACTTTAGCCAAGGTTCTGTGCGGCATCTCACCCTCGCAAGCGGTTGAACTCTTTGGCAAAAAACTCCATCTCTTTAGTGCAAAAGAGCGCTCAGAGTTTATAAACTACGTACCGCCCAAACTTGAGATTTTTGATGAGTATCTCTGTGTGCGCGAGTATCTAGAACTCAGCCGTCTCTACTCAAAACTCACAATCAACGAGACCTTGGAACTTTTGGATTTGAGCGCGTTAGAGAATAAAGCATGCATTACTCTAAGCAGCGGCGAAGGGCAGCTTTTACTTCTTGCCTCATCGCTGCTTCATAACGCAAAGCTTACCATTTTTGACGAGCCCACCGCAAATCTTGACCCAAAAAAGATGTTAAAAGTTGCAAAAATTCTCTCAAGCGAAATAGTCCAAAACAGGATAATCATAACGCATGATTTAAATCTTGCGCATAAACTAGGATATAAAATTCTCTACATGTCAGAGGGAAAAATAGAATTTTTTGATACAAACGAGAGTTTTTTTGAAAAAGCCAACTTGGATAAGCTCTTTGGCACAAGCATCAAGCAGATAGATGGCTACTTCGTGGTGAACATATGAGATATATATTTCCCCTCGTCTCGCTTCTTTTGCTCATATTTGCTCCGTTTTTTGGGCAAATTGAACTTGACATGTCAAAAATAAATAACCTCTTTTCAATGGAGCATAAACTCTTTTGGGATTTAAGGCTTCCAAGGGTTGTTGTCGCTTTTTTCACAGGCGCTCTTTTGGCTCTTAGCGGACTTATCTTTCAATCGCTCTTTAGAAACCCGATGAGCACGCCATTTACACTGGGAGTTGCAAGCGGTGCGACTCTGGGAACTGCTTTTGCCATAGTATTTGGCATTGCCTCTTTTATGGCTCTGTTTGGCTTTTTTGGCGCACTTTTTACAATCATTATACTCTTTGGCATCACCTCAAGACTAAAAGCCTATGAGACATCATCGCTTCTTCTCATCGGTATCGCCCTCTCCTTTTTTTACAGCGCCGCACTGATGATTCTTTTTTACATAAGCGATGAAACGCAGAGCTATGAGATAGTCCGCTTCACCATGGGAAGTCTCGATGTTGTGGGCATAACACAAGCCTTGCCTATCATGCTTGCCGCCATCTTTCTTCTGCTTATTGCCATAAAGTACAAAAGAGAGATAAAACTGCTTCTAACTTCCTATGACAACGCTTTTTTAAAAGGCATAGAGGTAAAGAGGGTAAACACATTTGTGCTTCTTGGTGTCTCAATCGCCATCGGAGTTGCCGTCAGCATAACAGGACCCATTGGCTTTGTCGGGCTTATAGTGCCGCATATACTAAAAACTATATACAAAAAAAGCGCGGACAAACTTCTACATGTAACGTTTTTTTACGGTGGGATTTTTCTTGTTTTTTGCGATTTAGTCTCAAGAAATCTGGGCACAGCCTCGGATGTACCTATAGGTGTCGTGACCTCATTTTTGGGCGGTCCGTTTTTCATCTACCTGCTCCTTAGAAGAAAACGGGTATGATTTGCAAAAATATTAACCCTCATACGAGCATCAAATGAACCTATTATCAAAAGAATCTCCACTCGAAGTAAGCATAGCAAAGATGCAAAAAGTTTTGGCAGATGTCGGCTGCAAGACAACTTTTTCGCAGGAGAAACATCCGCTCTCTAACTGCTACTCAATAAACCTTAGCTCAGTCGAAGCACCCTCTCATATCTACTCAAACGGCAAAGGAGTTCTCTCGGACGCCTCGATGGCTAGCGCTTTGGGCGAGTACATTGAGCGGCTTCAGACAAATAACTTTTTTATAGATTTTTATCTGCCCAAAAGAAAACAGTATCCGGATGAGATGGCATTTGAGTTTGGCGGCGACTACTTAAACGAGGAGCTCCTGAGCATTTATGATCCAGAGGGTGAGCTTGGCGGTGAAGATTTGGTAGATTATAACAGCGATATTACGGATAAGATCCTCTCTCTTCCGTTTATAAAACACTCAAACGGCGAGAGTGTCTATTTTCCTATAAACATATTAAGCAACTTATATGTCAGCAATGGATTAGCAACAGGAAATACGCCAAAAGAGGCACAGGTTCAAGCTCTTAGCGAAATTTACGAGCGTTATGCAAAACTTCAGATTATAAAAAACGGCTATGCTCTGCCAAAATTTCCAGATGAAATTCTAAAATCTTATGACAAAGTTTACATGGATGTTTTAGCACTAAGAGAGCTAGGCTACATTGTAGAGGTTCTTGACGCCTCGCTCGGCGGAGAGTTTCCTGTAACCGCAATCTCTTTGATAAACCCAAAAAATGCAACACTCTTTGTCTCTTTTGGAGCACACCCTATTTTGGAAGTCTCTTTGGAGAGAACTATGACAGAGCTTATGCAAGGGCGTGATTTAGATAGCCTTGAGAGTTTTGAAACTCCCACGTTTGACATGAGCATAATCGAGGATAGTTTTAACTTAGAGTCCCACTTTGTGGACTCAAACGGAAAGCTTGGATTTGGCTTTTTAAGTAGCAAAAATAGCTTTGAGTTTGCGCCTTGGAAATACAAAGGCACAACGAGCGAAGATGAGCATATATTTTTGCTAAACATTTTAAAAAAGATGGACAAAGAGCTCTACATAAGAGAGTATGACTATCTTGGATTCTACTCTTGTCAGCTTCTCGTTCCGAGCATCTCAGAGGTCTATCCGATAGAGGATTTGACCTATAACAACAAAAACAGCGGCAAAACTATCCGCGATATGGTTTTAAACTTTGAAAAGTATGATGCCGAAGATATTTTGGACGAAGTTGAAGGGCTTGACAACTCTCTAAACGTCGAAAAATATATAGGCGTTATCTTTAAAAACAACTTCACGATGGCGGAGTTTAAAGCGCATCTATATCTTCTACAAGACGACAAAGAGGCGGCTCTAGAGCTTTTAGAGTTTGGAGATAAGAGACTTGGACATGTAGTTGCAGAGCTTATACGTATGGGCGAGGAGGGGCATGATTTTGAAGATTACAAAGAGGGGCTCTTCAATATCTTTACGCCGGAGATGGTAGAAAAAGCCGTGCAAATCCTTGAAAAAGAGGAGTTTTTAGTAGATATAACACTCCATAACGACTACATTAACATGTTAGCGATGTACGACAGACTTGAGAGCAAAAAAAGAGGTATAGCAGCATGAGTTACGGCGAGTGGTTTGAACAACATGCAGATAAACATAAAAAGATAGTTGACAAACTCGTCTCTCGCGGATATACAAAAGAGCAGATAATCGACTACTTTGATTTTGAAAATATGGTAAAAATGGAAAATGATTTTTGTCCACTCTACAAAGATAACAAGAAGTGCCATGATATGCAAGAGCTCAACTGCTATCTCTGCGCATGTCCCAACTTTAGATTTGACGACAACGGCATAGAAAAAGTAGGAAACAAAACCAAGTACAGCTTCTGCTCGATAGACTCAAAAGATGGCAAACAGGGTATCTATGGCGACAAGATACATCAAGACTGCTCAAAATGCACCGTGCCACACCATAAAGAGTATGTTCAAAAGAAGTTTAACCTTGACTTCAGAGAGATTATGAGAGAGTGTAAAATAGTGCTTTAAGCAAAATCAAAAGCTTTATGGTAATATAATCATAACCTAGATTGCTTTGTCGTTCCTCCTCGCAATGACGGTCATTGCGAACGAAGTGAAGCAATCTAAAAAGATTGTTATGAAAAGAAGTTTAATAAACAAAAAAGGAGTTTGTTATGCTTGAAGAGTTTAAGAAGTTTCTTATAAAAGGAAACATGGTAGATATGGCGGTCGGTTTTATATTTGGAGCTGCATTTGCCACGCTTGTTCAATCGCTTGTAAAAAATATTATCATGCCGCCAGTGGGTATGTTGCTTGGAAAAGTTGATTTTTCTAACCTCTTTTTGGCGCTTGATGGCAACAGCTACAACACGATTGCCGACCTTGAAAAAGCAGGCGCTCCAGCGATAAAAATCGGTGTTTTTGTAAATGACACGATATCTTTTTTGATTTTGGGAACAGTCATGTTTATGCTTGTAAAAAGCTACAATAAACTCAGAACCAAAGAAGATATAGCACCGCCGCCGCCAGCTGAAAAAATATGTGATGAGTGTGCGATGAGCATACCCATAGCGGCAAAAAAATGTCCATACTGTGGGAACACGCACGTTTAATTTTATAAATTTCATAACTATACGAAACGAGTGAGTTTGTATGGTTGTGAAAAATCAAATAAAGTAATCATGTTGTAATAAACATCCCCTACTATTTTGGCATGAAAAAAGATAAAGTTTATGTCATAGACACCAACATTATTTTGCAAAATGTGCAAAATATAGAGACCCTAAGCGATAATGGTTCTAACATAGTCGTAGTTCCCGAGACGGTACTGCTTGAACTTGAAGACAAAAAGAAACTCCCAAACGAACTTGGTTACTACTCAAGAGAGTTTGCTAGATTTTTAGCCTCGACTAAAATCAAAGAGATAGATTACAAGTCAAACTACAAAGTTGTCAAGCTCTATAAGGGCGACATCATCCTTCATATCATCTCAAAAGATAGCTATGACACACAGATAGAACAGCACCATATCTCCGAGAGCAACGACAAGCGCATTATCGAGGTTGCGGAGGTTGCAAGGGACTATTACAAAGGGCAGAAGGTCATCTTTATCTCCATCGACATCTATGCACGAACATTTGCGCTATTCAAAAACATCAAAACTCAAACGCTAAATAATGACAAAAGCGAGGTTCCAAACTTCTCTTTTGTAAAAAGCACGTTGCTTGAGTCTATCTATTTTAACAATTTAAATCTTCAAAACATCAAAGAGATAGATGATGCGTACACGCCGGAGAATTTTTGCTACACATTTGAGTCGAGCGATGGAAACAGCGCGTACGGCATTGTGGCAAATGAACGGGTGATGGTCATGGATGAGAGCGACTTCTATCCTCTTGCCGTAAAACCTGCAAACCTAAAACAGAAATTTTTTGTCAAAGCGATTATCGAAAATGTTTATAACCTGCTTGTAATTGACGCCAAAGCTGGAAGCGGCAAGACGCTTATGTCTTTTGTGGCAGCGATGCGCCTTATAGATAAAGGACTTTACGACAAGATAGTCTATGTACGCAACTCGATAGAGTCCATCGACAGAGGAGCAGAAGTGGGCTTTTTGTCTGGAAATGACGAAAAGTTTCGCATCTATAATATGGCACTGAGCGACACTATGGAGTTTATCGCCAAGAAACGGCTTAAAAAGGGAGTAAACGCCGAAAATCCCGAATCCATCCGCTCCAAAACGGAGGAGCTTATGGCGAGATACGACATCCAAACACTCTGGCCGGGAGAAGCGCGAGGAAGGACTCTAAGTGAGGCTATCGTTATCATGGATGAGTGGCAAAATAGCAGCGAAAAAACAACGCAGCTTATCCTCTCACGTCTTGATGAGAGCTGCATGGCGATTGTTATCGGTTCAAACAGACAGATTGACAACCTTTATTTAAACAAATACAACAACGGTTTGACAACGCTTCTAAAACAGACAAGAACAAAACATCCGGAACTTAGCATGTTTGCCATAGAACTTGAAAAAGCGGTACGCGGGAAGTTTGCGGAGTTTAGCGAAAGGGTATTTGAAAAAGGTTCTGCAGGAGCTTTATGACAAATAGATTTATCAACGACACCATTTACAGCCATATCGAGTACACAAAGCTTGAGGGCAAAGTCCTTCAAACCAAGATTTTAAGCCGTCTTCAGTTTATCACGCAAAATGCGTTGGCTTACTTTGCTTTTCCATCCATAAACACCAAAAGATATATCCATAGTTTAGGGACGATGCACCTTGCTTCTCACATGTACAAAGGAGCTCTTCTTAATGCAAAAAGCGATGTTCGCTCCCTATTTTTAAAAGATTTATACAAAGTTATCCTCAAAATCGAAGCCGAGCTCTCCATAAAAAGCAAGATAAAAAAGTGCTCCCTCTTTGAAGATGACACGCTCTACCAATTTCTTATCCCGCTTAAAAACGCCAAAGAGAAGTATGCCTATCTTGTCTCGCTCCAAGCACTCCGCCTTGTTGGACTACTCCATGACGCTGGGCATCTGCCTTTTTCACATCAAAGCGAATATGCGATGCAGAGCCTCTACGAGAAACTCTCGCTCCAAGAAAATTGCAACGCAAAAGAGCAGAAATTTCTGGATTTTTATGAAAAACTCACAGACAAAAGCGCTCAAGTTCTCCATGAAGCGATGGGCATAGAGTTTACAAAAATGCTTCTTGATTATGAGATATTCCAAGATTTTTCAAAAGAGAGCGAGAGAGAGTATATCGCACTTGTTTACAAAGTTGTTGACTACATTCTTCAAGATGCCTCATTCGGCGGGTTTGATTTTGGCGTGCTGCACTCTTTTACCGACGCGACCATTGATGCAGACAGGCTTGACTATATCAACCGAGATATGCTTGCAAGCGGCTACATCGGCGGAGCGGTTGACCTGCTGCGCATAGCAAAACAGAGTGTTTTGAGCCTTAAAAACCAAGAATTCAGAGTTAGTTTTTTTGACAGTGCCATTTTAGACATAGAACATATGTTAGAGATGCGTTTTAACCTCTACAAAAAGGTGATTTTCAACCATGAGATAGCAAAAAAAGATGCCATGCTTGAAAATCTTATCCTACACCTTTCCCAAGAGCACTTTAGAAAAAAAACAAAAGCCAAACGAAACGACATCTCCATGTTATGGAGTTTTTTGGATGCCACGTCCAACCAAAAGAGGCTAGACACCATCAGTCTGCTTGATGAAAACTGGCTTATCTCACTCTTTAAAGAGGAGTATTTTGCACTTAAATATTCCAAAGAAAAAGAGACGAAAAAAATGCTTATGATTTACGAGGAGGTGCTTTTTGGCAAAAAGTATTTTCACTCTCTTTGGAAAAATTTAAATGATTTTTATGATGTTTTGGGCTTTAGCATGACACAAAAGTACCAGTTTCGCGAGAGTTTTGGCTACATCAACAAAGCAAAGCTCTCACTTCTTAGAAATTCACTACAAAACTTCGTGTCACACTATGAAGAGAGTAAAAATGCCGCTTTTGCGTATCAAATCGTCTCTTTTAATCTTGGTATTGCAAAAGATTTCTCTCTCTACGGGAGCAAAAATCTCATCCCGATTGATGAAGTCTCGACTCTGAGAAAAAGGCTTAAAAAATCGATGCTAAACACTGTTCCATTTTTTCTATACTGCAACAAACAAGGGTTAAATGCACGAATGATAGAGAGCCTAAGAGAGATTTTGATTCTAGTTTTTGAAAAAAATATGGAGTGGAAGCCATAAAATTCTCTATAAGACTCTACTTAGTAAATGTCTTGATTTTAATCTATTTTACTTTTTAAACTTAGCTGTTGCGTCTTTTACTGCCGTGCTTAAAGTGTTCCATGCGCTCTCTACTTCATCTTTAAAGTGCTCCCACTTTTCCTCTCCTGCTTCATCAAGCTTTTTAAGTTTTTCCTTGGTCGTATCATACATATGCTCAAGCTCTTCAACCTGCTCAATATACTTTATATGCACGTCAGCCGCATAAACCTTGCCTCTTGCTTTGAACTCTAAGAGTTTAGCCTGAGCCAATTCCAATTCTGCCTCTATTTTTTGTTTGTAAGCATCTTTTTTACTCATGTCATATCCTTTAAATAATTTATTGCATGTTGGAAATTCATTCTATTCCAACTACCCTTAATCTATAATAACAAATAGAAGTATTCAATCCAATAGAACATTATTTTAGATAAAATAATGAAATGAACTCACTTAGCATATTTGGCACAAGCAGCGATGCCGGAAAATCGACACTCAGTTTTGCAATAACTTATCTTCTGCACCATCGCGGCATCAGCGTGGCTCCTTTTAAAGCACAAAATGTTTCCAACAACTCGCAAGTTACAGATATTGAGAGTGGAGAAATAGCAATCCCTCAGCACTTTACAGCAGAGGCGATAGGACTAAAAACGACTACAAACATGAACCCTGTTTTGCTAAAATCAGGCTCAAAAAACAGCGCGCATCTAATCATAAACGGCAAATGTGTGGGTGAAAAAGATGTGCATGCATATTACCGTGACATTAAAACGCTCCAACCCATCGTAAAAGAGGCGTTTTTAAAACTCAAAGAAGAGTATGACATCATTGTCGCCGAGGGAGCGGGGAGTCCTGTTGAGCTAAACCTCATGGACAAAGACCTCTCAAATATCTTTGTAGCAGATGAGTTTAACACAAAGATTATCTTGGTTGCGGACATTGAGCGCGGCGGAGTTTTTGCATCCATTTACGGAGTTTATAAACTGCTTCCAAAAAAACTGCGAGACAATGTTATCGGAGTAATCGTCAATAAATTTCGAGGCGACATAACTCTTTTTGATGAGGGCAGAGTTATCATAGAGAAGAAGTTCGGCATCAAAGTTTTGGGTGTTGTGCCTTACAAACCTTTCAATCTCGGTTTTGAAGACAGCCAGTCCATGATGAACTACGTGCAAGATACAAGCAAAGCAAAGATAAAAGTAGGCGTTATAAAACTCCTGCACATCAGCAACTTTACGGATTTAGAGCCACTAGTTGCAGACAAAGAAGTTGCACTCTCTTTTATCTCAAATCCCGCCGAAGCCTCTATGTGTGATTTGATTGTTCTGCCGGGAAGCAAAAGAGTTGTGGATGATTTGGCGTGGCTAAGAGAGCGCGGCTTTGAGGAGATTTTGACTTCAAAAAAACAAAAAATAGTCGCTATCTGCGGCGGTTACGAGATGATGTTTGAGCGTATTTTAGATCCAGAGTGTGTGGAGTCAGAACATAAAGAAGTATTTGGTTTTGGGCGAATAAAAGGTGATGTAGTTTTTGCCAAAGAGAAGATTGTCCAAAAAGGGTGTTACTATCTTTTTGGCTCAATGATAGACGGATATGAGATACATAACGGTGTCGCAAAAAAAAGAAAAATAAAGAAGAAAAACCTCTACGCTACTTTTGTGCACGGTATCTTTGAAAACGACGAGTTTCGCTACAGACTCTTTTCTAAAATAGATAAAACCTATGTGGGGTACAACTTTAAAGAGTACAAAGCAGAAGCGATAAAAGAGTTTGCCGAGCATATAAATCTACATGTAGATATGGATTTTATAGAAATGGCGCTCATCACAAAAAGCTTGGTTTAAATTTATCCTTTATGCTAAACCACATAATATAAAAATTTTGGAACTAAATAAAAAGGCAAAAAATGACTAAAGAATATGAAAATCCCAGTCTTTTTGTTTAAATTGTTCCTATCGCATTTCTTATAGCTTCAAAATAGATCTCATACCCAAAATCAATCTCCCTTTTTGCGCCAGCAAACTCCACATCTCTTGCCATCTCATAAACTTCGCTGAATTTCAGGTTTCCTGCACTCCCTTTTATAGCATGTGCGCTTGACCTTATTTTCTCATAATCTCTTGTCTCTATAGCATCTTTTAGCGCCTCCAATATCGAAGCTGACTCCTCTATAAAATTTGCTATCAACAGCGGAATATGTTTAGATTTGAGTCCTATGGCACTTGCCATATCTTCATGATTCACTTTTGAATAATCTGCGTCTAAAATAGGCATATTTAAGTCCAACCGTAATTTTGTTTTAAAATTATTCTATCATAAAAACAGCATTTTCACTGCAATATTAAAAGTTAAAATTTTTGAAATTTCTAAAAAGAGAGAAATGAGATATAATAATGCAAAAAGGAGTGTGAAATGGGTGCGATAAAACTAGAAGATATTCCACGCTACACCTATGACGACTACAAACAATGGGAGGGAGAGTGGGAACTTATAAGCGGAGTTGCTTACGCTATGAGCCCTGCTCCGATGATAAAACACCAAAGCATTAGTGCTAATATAGCATGGCAACTCAAAGAGGCATTTAAAAATTGCAAGGTATGTCAAGCACTTCTACCCGTTGACTGGAAAATTAACGAAGACACGATACTGCAGCCTGACAACAGCATCATATGTCATGAACCACAGAATGATGCTTACATAACCAAAGCGCCAAAAATCATCTTTGAAGTGCTCTCAAAATCAACTGCAAAAAAAGATACCGGTATCAAATTTGAGATTTATGAGAGAGAGGGAGTGGAGTACTACATCATCGTAAATCCAGATGATAAAGTCGCTAAAGTCTATCACCTTAAAGAGGGAAGATATATCAAACTCATAGACGCAAGCGATGAAAAAGTGGATTTTAACATCAAAGAGTGCGATCAAAAAGTAGAGTTTGATTTTTCAAAAATCTGGTAAGTTACAAACGAATATCCAACTTTTTAGAGGTTCTTATCTCATTGGAACGCAGAAAATCTAGATTTTTTTTAATCAGATTCATGGAGGCTTTTGTTTCGTCTTTAAGACTGTTCATCAAGGAGGTCGCTTCTTTTAAAAGATATAGCGCCTCTTCTATCTCTTTTTGACTCTCTAACTGAGGAACCTCATCCAAAAGCTTACTTAAAGCATCTGGATTTTTCTCAATTATAGCTATCTTTAGCTTAGTTAGCCACATTTGTGGTCTCTCTCCAAGCCTCTAGCAATCCCTTAAATACATTGCTAACTTCATCAAGCTTTAGCTCGTCTTTTTTAGCATTTGCTTCAATTAAAAGCTGAATTTCATGGTTGTAAAGTCCCTCTAGATAGTGCGCTACACGTCCACATTTCATATCTAAGACGGCGACAAGCTCAGTTATCACAGCAATAGAGCGGTTTATCCAATAAACTCTCTTTTCTATGTTACCCTCTTTCATAGCCTTCTTCGCCTGCGCATTAAAACGAAGAACACCCTCGTATAGCATCTCTACCAATTTTTGCGGAGATTCAATCCCCACGTTGTTTTGTGCATAAATATTATGAGCTACATTACCATACATTTCAAATCCCTTTGAATAATTTTTATTTTTTTCTTTCATATTGAGCAAATCGGTTATTTTAGGATTTACTTTAACCAAATTACCCTATTTTTGTCCTATTATTGGGCTGCTTCAGAGTTTACCAAATCTGTAAACATTTGTGAAACACTATTAAGCTGAGTTATCATCGCATCGTATGCCGCATACTGTTTTGCCATTATCTCATACTTAGAGTCAAGTCTTTCTACTGCCTTTGCTCTTTGTTCTTCTATGCCCTCAATTCTAGTCGTAAGAAGATTTCCGTATTGATCTAATCCTGCATCGTATGCCGTATATTTTGAGACATCCTCTTCCATCTGAACAAACGCACCTTCAAGCGTAACCTCAGAACCATCACTCTTTGTAAATGTTCCCCCTGCAAAAAAAGCCTGAACATTATCGGGATCTTCATCAAGCATCTCATTTAGCTTTGAAGTATCAAGCGAAAGGCTCCCGTCATCTGCAATTTCTATTCCATAATCCTGCACTCTTCCGACCCCTTCACCTGCCGCACCTATCATATTTAACAAATCTGATTTCATATTTTTGATAGTGCTCTCATTCGAAAAAATGCCTCTCTCTTCAACCTTTTCGCTTGACTTCGTATCTTTGTTAAGTTGGTAGAGCGCTTCATTGTATTTACTTATAAAGTTTTCTATCTTGGAAGCTATATTTTCTTTATCTTGTTCTACGGAGATGTTTGTTGTTCCCGCTTCTTTAAGAGTGATAGTTACTCCCGAGAGCAAATCATCTACAACATTGCTGCTACGGGTGATAGTCTGTCCATTGTACTTAAACTGCGCGTCCACACCCTCTTGAACATTGGTAACACCGGTTGTGAGCGCCGTATTAAGAAACGCATCAGCTCCAGAAAGATCCGTTATAGCTATATCCTGCCCCGTTCCGCTCTCTTTTGCGTTTACGAAAAGTCTGTAGTCACCGTCCGCTACTTGAACGATAGTCGCACTCACACTATCTCCTGCCGCTTCATTGATTGAATCCTTTAACTCTTCAAGGGTCGTAGTTGAATCATAATCTATTGTAAAAGTGCTACTTCCGACAGCAAGCTCCATCTGCCCAGTTCCCGTTGCAACAGTAGACTCTTTTGTCGCAAATGCCAAAGGCGCGCTCTGAACTATCTCTTTTGTAGCGAGGTTTAAAACCTCAAGAGAAAAATCCTGTATGTCACTGCTATCTGCAGCACTCACGGTGGCAACACTCTCACTGCTACTACTCGCCGTTCGTGATTCAAAAACACCATACTCACTCAATGTATTTAAACTTGACTCTACATTCTCCATATACGCTTCTATGATATTAAAAGCATCCTGTTTAGCCGTCTCTTCTGCTTTACGGGTATCAAGAGGTTGTATATACTGCGCCTCGTCAGCCTCTCTAAGCTGATCTAAAAGGTCTTGTGTAAGTACTCCAGCTCCTGCACCTAATGAACTTATAGCCATAGCAAATCCTTTTTGAAATAACCTTACGTTATTAAATATTCTGTAATCTATATCGACAATTACAAAATTTAGTTTAGCAACTTTGTTTCATAATAATCCGCTCTTCATTCTTTTCAAATACCCATCAGGTGCAACTGTAATTAAAATCTTGTTTTCTATATTTTTATCTATTTCAAAATCATCACACTCTTTTAAATACTCCCAAACTGCTGTTTTTGGATTATTGCCTTTATCCCAAGGTCTATCATTAGAAAATTCGCTTGGCATATCTTCTACAAGTGTATCAAACACTATGCAATAACTTCCGAGACTCACTAAAGATGCATATGCTCTCAATTCCGCCAATACATGCTTGTGAGTATGATTGCTATCTAAACATACGAGTATTTTTTTACCCTGTTTTGCAAACTCATGCACTCTTGCTATCATCTCTTCATCTATGCTTGAGCCTTGGTACATCGTGATTTTTTTGCTCATTGGGTGTGCTTCTATCGCTTTTTTGTTGTGCTCTCTTATGTCTATATCAATGCCAAGCACTTTACCATCTTCTATCTCTCCGCAAGCTTCTAGAAGAGTAAGCATAGAAGCGCTAAAGATAAGAGAACCGCCATGAGCAATACCAGTTTCTATAATCATGTCGGGCTTCACTTCCCATACAATCTCCTGCAAAGCAATCATATCCTGTGGACTTTGAATAATCGGTCTTCCTAGCCAGGAAAAGTTATATACATACTGTTTCATCATGCTTTCTTGTAGCCATTGACTAGCCAAACTTTTCAACTCTTTGTCATCCCCGTTTCTTGCAATTCTCTCTTTTCTCTCTTTTTCAAACTGTTGTATCGCATCCATCATTTTTCCCCTTGTAAAATTGTATTTTTCAATCCATCTTCAAAACTATATTTGAAATTAATAGAAAATTCTTTTCGTATTTTATTATTAGATATATTTGAATAGATAGGTTTTATTGTTTCATCACTCTCTATATTTAAATCTAAAATTTTTGAAATATAATCTAGTGAATAGCTCTTTCCATAAGCCAAATTATAGACATCTGTATTTTTTATATTTAACATAACATTTACAATATTATGTACAACATCATCTATGTGAATATAATCTTTTGTTGAGTATCTATTTTGCCCAACACTCAAATTATCAAGCAGTTCTCTTTTGTATCTCACTATCTTTTTAATTAAAGTAGCATCATCTAAAGAGTTAAACTTACCATAAACATTAGATAATCTTAAAATAGCTATTTTATAATTTAGCTTGTTTGAGTAGTTAAAAAGCAAACTCTCTGCTAATCTTTTACTCCCATCGTATATATAATCCAACTTTAAATTGTTATAACAATTATATGAATCTTCATCAAAAATTACACTATTTTCACCTGAAGAGCCATAAACACGACTAGAGCTAATGTAAATATAACTATATTTTATTTTTGCATTTTCTAAAATATAGCTATTTAAACCGATATTTGACTCTACCGTCTCTATCAATTGATGTCTAAAATCCCCGCTGTTTCCTGAAGTATTTATAAGATAATCAAACTCCTCTTTTTCAAAAATATCTATATTTTTTCTAGTTATAGCCACCGTTTCTACATTAAGGCTTTTTAAATAGCTCAATATATTAGAGCCTATATAACCTATTCCTAAAATAGCCACTTTTTTATCTTTTAATTGAGATAACATCACTATTCTCTATAACCAATTTTTCTACTAGGTGTACCATAATTTATAGAGTACTCTTCAATTTCACTATTTACAAGAGAATTGGCTCCAATGATAGCTCCACGTCTAATTATAGCTCCATCAAGAATAACAACGTTTGCACCTATCCAGACATCATCTTCAATTATAATTCCACCTTTTGATTGCTTAAAACCTTGTTCTCTAATTGGTTTATTTCTATTTCCAAATTCATGATTGGTCGGGGTAATTGAACAGTTAGGACCAATAAGAACATTGTCTCCTACTTTTATGCCATTTCCTGAATATAAAACTGTTCCGGAATTTATATATACATAGCTACCTATAACAATATTTCCACTGCCCCCAACATGTTTAATCTTTACAAAATCATCAACAACAGAAAAAGCGCCAATACTTGTATCAGTTCCTCTGGTGGAAATTTCAATAGAAGCCAAATCTGATATTTTGCAACTCTCGTGAAAAAAGTTTGCCATTTTTATAAAACCTTTAACTCTGGCACAGCAACTACAAACTTACCGTTCCACTCTTTAATGTATGAAAGTTGTTCTATCACTTCATCTTTAATATTCCAAGGAAGTATTAAAACATACTCCGGCTTTAGTTCACTTATTTTTTGTTCGCTGACTATAGGAATATGACTCGCAGGTAGATATTTACATTGCTTGTGAGGCGACTTATCTACGACAAACTCTATAAGGTCATTTTTTACTCCTGCATAGTTTAGAAGTGTATTTCCTTTTGCTGCTGCTCCATATGCTACTACTTTTTTATTCTCTTTTTTTGCTTCAAGTAAAAAAGCCAACAAATCATATTTAACTTTATTGGCTTTTTCTTGAAATCCTTGATAAATATCCATCTCCATTAAACCAAAAGCTTTTTCTTCTTTTAAAAGATGCTCAACTTTTTGAGATATTTCTACAGGGTTTTCTAAATGCGAGGCATAGATTCTCAAACTTCCACCATGTGTTGGGAGTTTTTCTACGTCGTAGAGTTTGAGCCCTTGCTTTTCAAAAATTTGCTTGACTGTATAAAAAGAGAGATAAGAAAAATGCTCATGATAGATAGTGTCAAACTGATTTTCTTCTATGATATTCAACAGATGTGGAAATTCCATAGTAATAGTTCCATTTTCTTTTAAAGCTATTTTTAGCCCTTTTACAAAATCATTGATATCTGGAACATGAGCCAATACATTGTTGCCAAGAATCAAATCTGATTTTGCTAAAGTTTGAGCCATAGAACTTCCAAAAAAATCCTCAACTACTTCAATTCCTTTTTCTCGTGCAACATCTGCCGTGCTCTTTGTTGGCTCTATGCCTATGCATGGTATATTTTTTTCTTTAAAATATTGAAGCAGATAGCCGTCATTTGATGCTATTTCAGTAACTTGTGAGTTTTTATCCAGAGAGAGTCTCTTTGTTATCATCTCTACATAGTTCTTAGCATGTGTTAGCCAACTTGTAGAGTATGAACTAAAGTAAGCATAATCCTTATCAAAAATATCATCTGATTTTTTATACTCATCTATTTGCACCAGTTTACACTTTTGGCATACAAAAATTTTAAGGGGATAGAACACTTCCGGTTCATCAAGCTGTTCTTTGGTCAGGTATGAATTTGAAGCGGGAGAGTTAACTAAATCTACAAAAATATCATTGAGCTCTGTTTTGCAAAATCTACACTTCATTTACTTCTACTCCTTCAAATTCATTGGTTAAAAATTGATGCTTTTCATCTCTTGTAGAAAGATTGATTATATTTAACGGCAACTTAATATTTAACAGTGGGTCATTTATATTTAGCGCTCCCTCATTTGAGGGGGTATAGACAGTGCTGTGCAGATAAAGCAGCTCTGTATCATCTTTTAGTGTTTGAAAACCGTGGGCAAAACCTTTTGGAATATAGATCATCTTTTGATTTTGTTCTGTTAGTTCCACCGAAAAGTGCTGTAAAAAAGTCGGTGAATCTTTTCGTATATCTACTACGACATCCAAAACAGCTCCTTTGATACACCTTACCATCTTGATCTCCGCATATGGCTCATACTGAAAATGCAATCCCCTTACAGTTCCTTTCTCTTTGGTTAGAGAGTGATTTATCTGTTTGATATGAAATTTAAAGATATCTTTTAACTCATCTTCACAATAAACTCTTGAAAATGTGCCTCTTTCATCTTTGAAAGCATTTGGTTCTATGATATAAAGGTCTTTAAAATCTGTATTGATGATATTTAGTTTTTTGTCCAAATTAGCCCTTTTTTAATAATTTTTTAGCTGTATAACTTGTCAAAAGTTTGAGTTGTTCTATGGCAACTTGATTTAATTTCAAAAGTCTATCATCCGAAGGTATTCTTTGTTTGATAAATTGAGCATTAAGACTTTCTAAATTTGCTAGAACTACTAGCTGTTCCGCTGTAGCATAATCTCGCATATTTCCTTCAAGTTTTGCATTTTGTTCACTCCACTGTTTTGCAGTTAATCCAAAAAGAGCTACATTTAGCAAGTCAGCTTCTGTGGCATAGATAAATGGTATTTTAGATTTAGCTATATTTGGTGGAATGAGATTATTTTTAATTGCATCAGTATGAATATGATAATTCATTTTCACTAAAGTTCTTTTAATATCCCATCCAAGTTTTTGTTTTTCTATCTCATCTTCTTTAAGTCTTTGAAACTCTTTGATGAGATAAAGTTTAAACTTAGGGTTTATCCAACTAGCAAACTCAAAAGCTATGTCTTTATGAGCATAAGTTCCTCCATATCGCCCAGCTTTTGCCAATATGCCAATAGCATTGGTTTTGTTTATCCACATTTTTACAGAGAGAGAAAAACGATTTAATCCCGCTTCATTTTTAATTCCCTCGAATTCGGGGGAATTAAAATCGCTGTTGTAAATCTCTTCCCAAATTCCAAGAAATTCTATTGTATTTTTATTTCTAAGCCATTTTTCAATGAGCACAAGACCATTTTCTATGTTTTTAACCATATCAGTAAGCGATATATAGTCATCTTTAATAATAGAGATTTCTTGTTCTTGCACAATAAGTTTATTTTTCATATTGCCCACTCAATTTTTTTTGCTTTTGCATCTTTTATATAACTCTCTAAATCATCTTTAGTAAGAACTTTATTTTTTTCATAATAAGATTTATACCATTTCACTGTTTTAAGAAAAGTAGTTTCGCTATCCCAAGCATCCCTCCATTTGAGCAAAACATGAGCTTTTGAGCACTCTAGCTTCAAAAAATTAGCTTCGTGAAGTTGATCTGGATCACTCTTTATCTCATACTCTATTTTATCCCAATGTTTTTTGATATTTTGTACCACTTCTTCTACTGTGATGCTTCCCTCATCCGATGGTCCGAAGTTCCATGCATCGCTAAATTCTACTTTTTCTTCAAGAAGTTTTTGTCCGATGTGCAAATATCCGCTAAGAGGCTCTAGTACATGTTGCCAAGGACGAGTTGCCCTTGGATTTCGTATACTTACTTTTTTATTTTGCGAAACTGAGAGCATGATGTCTGTCATAAGCCTATCTTTTGCCCAATCTCCACCGCCTATAACATTTCCTGCCCTGCAAGATGCAAGGAGAGTAGTATGCGTTTTTTTATACTCTTTTGGATTAAAATAGGAGTTTCTATAGGAGTTTGCAAGTAGATCGGCACACCCTTTTGATGAGCTATATGGGTCATATCCGCCTAGCGAATCATTTTCTCTATAGCCCCAAATCCACTCTCTGTTTTCATAGGCTTTATCACTTGTGATGTTTACGATAGCTTTTACATTGTTTTTTCTACAAGCTTCAAATACTTTAAGTGTCCCTATGACATTGGTTTCATAAGTTTCTATGGGATTTTCATACGAAAGCCGCACAAGCGCTTGAGCAGCAAGATGAAAAACGATATCAGGTTTATAAGCTTCAAAGGTTTGATTTAACTTATCTAAATCTCTGATGTCTCCGATAACAGAAACAATATCTAGATTTAAAAGTTCAATGTGATTAGGAATCGTTGGAGCTTCTAGTGAGTAACCAATCACTTTTGCGCCCATTTTGTTTAGCCAATATACAAGCCAAGAGCCTTTAAATCCTGTTTGTCCTGTTACTAATACTGTTTTATCTTTGTAAACTCCGCCAAATAAGGATTTCATTACCAAGTTTTCCATGGAGCTTTTGCACTGTTCCAAAGTTCGTTTAAATAGACTTTGTCTCGCAAGGTGTCCATACACTGCCAAAACCCATTGTGTTTGTACGCGCTAAGTTCTCCATTCTTAGCAAGTGTTTGAAGAGGATAGTGCTCAAAAGTAGTAGAATCTGATTCTATTAGATCTAAAATTTCAGGTTCACACACCATAAAACCGCCATTTATCCAGCTTCCATCACCTGCTGGTTTTTCTACAAATTCACGAATTAAATTTGAGTTTATATCAAGTGCACCGAACCTTCCTGCCGGTTGAATTGCCGTCATGGTTACTTTTGTTTTGTTTGCTTTATGAAACTTTACAAGTTTTTGAATATTTACATTGCTTACGCCATCACCATAAGTGAGTAAAAAAGTCTCATCTCCTATAAACTCTTTTGCTCTTTTAATTCTTCCGCCCGTCATACTATCAAGACCAGTATCAAGAAGCGTTACTTTCCAAGGCTCACTGGCGTTGTTATGTACTTCCATCTTTCCATTTGCCATATCAAAAGTAACATCACTTTGGTGCAAATAATAATTGGCAAAATACTCTTTGATGTAGTAGCCTTTATAACCAAGGAGTATGATAAAGTCGTTAAATCCATAATGACTATATATTTTCATAATATGCCATATTATAGGCTTCCCGCCGATCTCGACCATAGGCTTTGGTCTTATATCTGTTTCTTCAGCAAGTCTAGTCCCATAACCCCCTGCCAAAATAACTGCCTTCATTTTTGCTCCTCGCACCAAATTGTAAACATCTTTTGATACGCCTCCTCGACTTTACGAGCAAATCCAGGGCCGTCCATCAGTATGCTCTGACGCATCTCATCTCGCAGCCCAGCACGTAGTTGTGAGAGCGCAGGAAGATCACCGGCAATGGCTACCAACTTCTCAACGTACTCCTCTTCACTCTTTGCTATCCACTCGTCTCTTCCCAAACCATGCAGTATTGAGCTACCCAATCTCCCTACGCTTGGCCTTCCTAAAAGCGTGACATAAGGTATCCCCATATAAAGTGTTTCAAAGAGGGTCGTTCCAGAGTTGTGCGGAAAACAGTCTACACCGATATCGATCTTGCGTAAAACATCCCAAGGAGGAGAGCGGTATCCAATCTCTAAGCGCTCTTTATCAATTCCATGCTCTTTAAAACGTTCCGCCAACTTCTCTTTCATGGCAGATGTTTGGTAATCTTTGCTGTTAATAATCAATTTAGAATTTGGGATCCGCTTTAAAACTTCTGCCCAAGCTTTTATTGTTCGATGATTCACACGAATTGCTCTTGTTAACGTTCCAAATGTAACATAGCCTTTCTCTAACGCAGGAAGCGGGTTAACTTCTCCCATTCCAACTGCCGGAGAATATGCAAAAGAGGGTTGATCCATTCTCCACGGTTTTTCGGCAAAAAAGTGTTCACTTCCCAATGGAACACTAACCTCATCGCTCAGATAATAGTCAATCGCACTTACCCCGGTAGTATAACCATATCCCAGCCATGACAAAGAGACCGGAGCGGGCTTTCGTGCGAACACCTCTAGACGATTACCGGCTGTCTGCCCAGCTAAGTCCACAAGAATATCAATCTCATCTTCTCTGATTTTCTCAGCCAGAGCGTCATTACTCATACCTGCTGTAGGAATCCAGTGGTCACAATAACTTTTATATTTTTGAGTCATCTCATCCTCTTTAGTTAACTCTGCATACGCATAAACTTCAACTACCTTATGATTATGGTTAGCTAAAAGCGGTTCGAGAAAAAAACGAACTGCATGGAGGTTGAAGTCACCGGAGACATACCCGACTTTTAGTCTTCGATTTGGATTTTGAACATTGGTATGACTTTTGTGATATCTGGAAAATGGAACTACAAAACGTTTGCTATACTCTTTGTAAGCCTCGTATATCTCCTCGGCACTCTTGTCAGGATGATAGTTTAATGAAAATAAAATATTGCTAAACGCTCCTTCAAAATTGGACTCCAACTCCAAAGCCTTGTTAAAATATCCATCCGCCTCGACAAACATTCCCTGATTACTAAGTGCAAACCCGATATTGTTATGAACCTTGCAAATATCAGATTTTATAGAGAGCGCTTTTTCGTAAGACGCTATCCCCTCTGCAACATTCCCCTGTTTTTGCAGCACAGTTCCAAGATTATTATGTGCTTCTAAGTAATCCGGCTTCATATCGATAGCTCTGCCATAACATATAGCGGCTGCCTTTAGCATACCTAAAAGCTGAAAAGCAACTCCCATATTGTATGGGATTTCATAATCCTCAGAAAGTAGTTTGATCGCTGTTTTGTTGATGCAGAGTGATTCTATGTATTGCTTTGTTTCAATCAAGGTTATCCCCAGTGTTTTCCATGCCGTACCGATTTTTGGATATTTTTTTATCATTTCTCTAGATATCTTTTCGGCTTCTTTATGTCGCTGTTTATTATGCAGCTTAGACCATTTGCCTAGCTCTTTTTGAATCGGTTTCATGGATACTTGAGAAGGTGCTTGAGATGATGCAGAGAGATTTTTCTCATGCGCTTCAATCATTTTGTAGGCATCAATGTATCCCAAATAATAGGCTTCTACCAAAGGCTGACTCTTAATAGCCGTCTCAAAAAAAGGTATGGACTCTTTTGCATACCCCATATCCAATGCCAAAATACCAAAGTTATAGTTAGCGTCTGGATGATTTGGAGCAGCTTGGAGTACGGCTCTGTATAGTTTTTCGGCTTCGGAAAAACTCCCCTTTTGATGCTGCTCAATAGCAAGAGATAGAACTTCGTTTATCGCTGTCTCGTTATAACTCATAAGTTTTGATACCACTCCTTAAATATGACAAATAAATTTATTTTAGCTATTTAAATGTTAATGAGAGCTTTTGTATAGCATTAGTGTTTGAAAGGTTATATCGGAAATGAAAAAAGTTGAAGAAAAAAAAGAAGAAGAACAAAGCAAGCTCTCAAGGCTTGCTTTGTAAGAAGAGTTAAAACTACTGAAGTAGTCTTAAAACATTCTGCTGAACAGCATTTGCTTGACTCATAGCGTAAGCGCCGGACTGAGCAAGAATGTTGTGTTTTGAGAAGTTTGCACTCTCTGCAGCAAAGTCAACATCACGAATATTTGATTCAGCCGCCGTAACGTTTACCTGAGTTACAGAGATATTTCTGATAGTTGATTCCAACTGATTTTGAGTAGAACCGATGCCTGAACGAATTGTATCAAGCTGTGCTAATGCATGGTCAGCTTTTCTGATTGTAAGCTGTGCCGCATCATATGTCGTAACATCAGATGAAGATATTGCGTTAGAGACCGAATATGTAGTAGCCGTAAAACCTCCAGCTGCCTCTGCACCACCACCGATAGTGATTGCATTGTCAGACTCAAGCTCAATAGTACCGTGAGAAACTACACTCAAGCCAGCTGCCACAGCACCGTTTAACTCAACAGTACTAGCAGCACCGAACATCTTAGCAGTATCGGCAGCAGCAGCCACCGTAGTACCAGCAGCAGTAGTTGAAAGTGTAATATTATTTCCATCTTCAGATGTTAACTGAAGTTTACCGCCATCAACGATAGTAGCAGTAACACCCGTCTCGTTTGATATACGGTTAAATGCAGCAGCCAATGTTCCTGAAGAGTCATTTGCAGAGAAAGTTACATCACCCAAATCTACACCGTTAACAAATACCGTTCCGGCAGTAATGGTTCCACCTACTACACCCGCCGCACCAACAAGATCAGTATTTGCATCGGCAGTAACACCGGTTGTGCTTGAGATACTGTTTATAATCTCAGCTTTTTGTCTAGCCGAATCCGCAGTCTGAGCTAAAGCGTTCAAGTTTGTATCCGTACCTGCAACAGAAGCTGTTGTAGCCGTGCCATTTACAGTAAAGTCAGCAGCACCGAAAGCATCAGTCGTAACCACCGTACCCTCTTTAAGCGCAAACTGACCGAGAGTTGCAGTACGAGTACTATCTATAGATACGCCGACAGTCTCATTCGCATATGCACCAACTTGGAAGTTTTTATCCATAAAAGAACCATCAAGAAGAGCCTGACCGTTAAACTGAGTAGTTTTTGCGATTGTATCCGCAGCTTCCAAAAGTTTGTTTATATCTCTTTGAATTGCCATACGAGAATCAGCATTTTGACCATCAGATGCAGCTTGGATAGCTTTGGTTCTTACAGTGTTGATGATGTTTGTATATTCATCAAGTGCACCATCAGCCGTTTGAGTAACACCGATACCGTCGTTTGCATTGTTAATAGCTTGTCCAAGACCTGATGCCTGAGAACGAAGAGAGTTCGCAATTGCAAGACCAGAAGCATCATCAGCAGCCGTGTTGATACGAAGACCAGAACTTAAAGACTTAAGACTTTTATCAAGTCCAACATTGTTATTTGTAGCATTTCTGTGTGCGTCCATCGCACCGATGTTTGTGTTAATTCTAAATCCCATAATAAATCCTTTTCGGGTAGAGCCTTACGCTCTTGAGTTAATTTTTATCTCGGCTTCCTTGCCTTGATGTTAACTAAATCGACAGCAAAAAAAATAACTTTAATAACTTTGCAAATATTTTTAAAATTTTTTCTTGTTTTTGCTATTTCTACTTTTTTTGCTACACTTCCAAACTTAAAACAACTATACTATATATATAGGAAAGCTATTTGAACCTAATTATCGTCGAATCACCGGCTAAAGCTAAAACCATAAAAAATTTCCTCGGCAAAGATTATGAGGTCATCGCATCCAAAGGTCACATACGCGACCTCCCAAAATCACGCTTTGGAATCACAATAGATGAAGAGAACCATCTAGTTCCGGCATACAGCGTTGCAAAAGAGAACGCCGCAACGGTTAAAGAGATAAATGCTTTGGCAAAAAAGTGCGACACCATATATATCGCGACCGATGAGGACCGTGAGGGTGAAGCTATCGGATGGCATATTGCGCATGCTATAAAAAAAGACCCTGAGACACTTCCTCGCATCGTCTTTCATGAGATAACCAAAACTGCGATAAACCACGCTTTGGAGAATGCTCGTAAAATAGACATAAACATGGTAAACGCTCAGCAGGCACGCCGTATTCTTGACCGTGTTGTGGGTTATAAACTCTCTCCGCTTCTAAGTTCAAAAATCCAAAAAGGGCTCTCGGCAGGCCGTGTTCAATCATCGGCACTCAAACTTGTAGTTGACCGTGAGAGAGAGATAAGAGCTTTTGTTCCAGAGGAGTACTGGACCATAGATACGCTCTTTAAAAAAGATATAGAGGCGACTCTCATCTCTCACAATGAGGAAAAACTCTCAAAACTATCAATAACAAACAAAAAACACTCTGACACAATAGTAGAGAGTGTAAAAGCTGACTCATTTGTTATCTCAAAGATTGAGACAAAAGAGAGAAGAAGTGCAACACCTCCGCCGTTTATGACATCTACGCTTCAGCAGACTGCTTCAAGCAAACTCGGATTTACTCCTAAAAAAACAATGATGGTTGCGCAGGCTCTTTATGAGGGTGTTAAAACTCCAAGCGGAACGTCGGGTGTTATCACATATATGAGAACAGACTCGCTAAACTTGGCGCATGAAGCAATTACGGCTGTTCGTGGCGTGATTGAGAGCAGATTTGGCAAAAAATATCTCCCAAGCGAACCTAAAGTTTATACAAAAAAGGCAAAAGGCGCGCAAGAGGCTCACGAAGCAATCCGCCCTACAATGCTACAGTTTACTCCAGAGGTCGCAGCATCATTTTTAAAACCTGATGAAATTAAACTTTACCGCCTTATTTATGAGAGATTTATGGCATGTCAGATGAATGATGCGGTTTTTGAACAGCAAAGCATTCTCTTTAGCGGGAAAAATAACGAATACAGAGCGATTGGACGTAAACTTACGTTTGATGGTTTTTACGCGCTAACGGGAACGGAAGATAAAGACAAACTCTTACCTGCACTCAAAGAGGGCGAGAAAGCTGAAATACAAAAGATCAAGCAAGAGCAGCACTTTACAGAGCCTCCTGCTCGCTTTTCAGAAGCAGCACTTATCAAAAAGCTTGAGAGCGAGGGGATAGGAAGACCTTCAACTTATGCTCCGACTATTGCCACTCTTAGCAACAGAACCTATGTGACTATCGAGAAAAAGCAGATTATACCCACAGAGATGGCGTTTACCGTTACGGAGATTTTAGAGAAAAATTTTGCAAATATCGTTGATGTCTCTTTTACGGCAAACATGGAAGAGAAGCTCGATGAAGTAGCAGAGGGTCAAAATGATTGGCAAAAGCTTTTAAGTGATTTTTATTTCCCGTTTTTAGAGCAGGTTGAAGAGGGCAAAACAAATATTCTCTCGCTAAAAACAGCTAAACCTTTAGGTAGAAGCTGCCCTAAATGCGGAGAGGAGCTTTTACTTCGCTCTGGGAGATTCGGAGAGTTTATAGCTTGCAGCGGTTTTCCAAAGTGTAAATACACGGAGCAGGTAGAGGGTCAAGACAAAGAGGAGGGTGAGAAATCAAACTCTGAGCCAAGCGACGAAATATGCGACAAATGCGGCAAAGAGATGGTTGTAAAAAACGGAAGAAACGGTCCATTTTTGGCATGTAGCGGCTATCCTGAGTGCAAAAATACAAAGAGCATGAACGTCGAGGAGAAGATAAGTCTTACTCCATGCCCTGAGTGCGGCGGCAAAATAAGCCTTAAAAACTCAAGACGCGGTCCGTTTTGGGGTTGTGAAAACTACCCTAAATGTAAATTTATATCAAAGTTTGAGCCATCAACCATAAAGTGTAAAGAGAAGGGTTGCGGTGGCGCTTTGGCAAAAAGAGTTTACAGAAGCAAAGAGGTCTATGAGTGTATCAAGTGTAAAACAAGAACGCCCGTAGAAGAGATAAACTAAGAAGCGGTTATGAAAATAGGCATCATTTCAGACACGCACACAAAGGTTAAAAAAGCAGCCCGTGCGATAGAGACTTTAGTAAAAGACGGTGCCGAATTTATAGTTCATGCCGGCGATATAGTGGATGTAGAAGTACTTCACCTTCTCCATGAAAGCGGCGTGAGATATGAAGCTGTTTATGGCAATAATGATGCGCATCTAGCAAAGTTTCACAATCAGTTCAATCTCGTCCAAGAACCGTATTACTTTAAACTTGCAAATACAAAATTTAAATTAATGCATCTGCCTTTTTACATGTCGCCAGATGCGGATGTTGTCATATTCGGTCATACACATAAATTTTCACTGGAGTTTACAGGCAACACTCTTTTTTTAAATTCAGGAGAAGTTTGTGCTAGAAATAAGCCACTCTCCGAATGGGCAATGTTAGAAATTAAAGAAAATGAGTTTGCAGTGACAAGATACACAAGAGCAAGTCAGAGCGAAATCATAGAAAAAGAAAAGTTTACCTACGCAAGGCAAAACCATGGATAAAGAGATATTTTTATGCTCGATATGCAACATAAACAGCGGTACATGTAATGAAGATTGCAAATTTTGTTCTCAAAGCGTGAGATACAAAGCAGATATTGAACGCTATAAACAAAAGGATATAGCGCTTATCTTAAAAGAGGCAAAAGCGGCCTTTGAGAGTGGTGCGTTAGGCTTTTGTCTTGTTACTGCCGACAAAGGTCTAAACGATAAAACTCTTGATTTCGTCTGCTCTGTCGCTGAAATTTTGACAAAAGAGGTTCCAGAGCTCCGTCTTATTGCCTGCAACGGAACGGCAACTATCAAGCAGCTCTTGACTCTAAAAGCGGCAGGCATAAAAGCATACAACCATAACCTTGAAACTTCAAAAGAGTTCTACAAAGAGATATGCACAACCCACTCATGGGAAGAGCGTTATGAGACTTGCCAAAATGTAAATGAGGCAGGATTGGTTCTTATAAGCGGCGGTATTTTCGGACTTGGAGAGAGTGTGGAGGATAGAATAGCGATGCTTGAATCTCTAAAATCGCTCAATCCTACATCTGTGCCGATCAATTTCTACCATCACAACGAAGCACTGCAATTAAAGCCAAACCCGCTTAACGTGGATGAGGCTCTCTCTCTTATCAAACTCACAAGAGAGATGATTCCAAATGCACAGAGAATAATGGTAGCAGGCGGGCGCGAGCTTATGTTTGGAGAGAGACAAAATGAAGTTTTTGAGTACGGAGCGAACTCTATCGTGATAGGAAACTACCTTACAACAAGCGGTCGCGCAGTGGCCAAAGATTTGGAAATGTTAAAGCATCTTGGTCTAGGCATTGCAAAAGCAGTAAAATAAAAGGGATTAATCCCAAAAATAAAGGAAATATATGAGTGATAATATTGTACTGATTGTATCCATTTCACTTATCATTATATTTTCGCCGTTTTTTGCAAAACTTCTAAAAATTCCCATTACGCCCGTTGAGATTATGTTTGGTGCTATTTTTGGATATGTAGGTTTTTTGCACGAAGAGCACCTCTTTGACATAGTTGCAGAGTTTGGATTTTTATACCTGATATTTATTGCAGGAACAGAAATAAACCTCAAAAACACCCTTAAAACGCCTAAAGATTTGATAAACAAGGTAATTATCTACATCATCCTTTTATACGCTTTTTCTATCGCTCTCTCGCTCTATCTCGACCTTGGAAAGATATTTATGGTTCTTTTGCCGCTTATCTCGGTGGGATTAATTGCTACGCTCTCAAAAGAGTACGGAAAAACTCCGTGGCTCTCAATATCGATGACGGCAGGAGCCATAGGCGAGATTGTAAGCATCGGGTTTCTTACCCTCACCTCTTCCGCGCTTCATTTTGGTCTTGGCTTCGCGCTTGCAAAAACAATATTTGCGCTTGTTCTGTTTTTGCTATTTATGTTTTTGCTATTTCGCGCGATGGAGCTTCTTTTTTGGTGGTATCCTGAAGTTTCAACATCTCTCATGCCCCATAATGACAACAAAGAACAGGACATAAGACTCTCAATGGGGATATTTTTCATTCTTGTAGGAGCTATGCTCTACCTTGATTTAGAACTTGCCTTCGGAGCATTTCTAGCCGGAATTTTTATACCGACTTTCTTTGAACACAAGCAGGAACTCCCACAAAAACTCGCCTCCTTTGGTTTTGGATTTTTGATACCCATTTTTTTCATCCATATAGGAAGCTCTTTTAATCTTGATATGCTATTTATGGACGGACTTATAATTAAAGCGCTACTTATTACATTGGCGATGACGCTTATGAGGGTCGCGGCTTCGCTAGTTTTTATAAAAGAGCTTGGTCTTGTTGACTCCGTACTTATGGGGCTATCACACTCTATGCCGCTCACACTTCTTATCGCGATGGCAACTCTCGCACACAATGCCCAAAGTATAGACGAGCTTCACTACTATGCACTCATATTAGCTTCGCTCTTCCAAGCTATATTTGTTATGATAATCATCAGACTTCTAAACGATTTCAAGTTAAAAAAAAGCAATTAAATAGGGTATAATATACCAAAATCTAATATTTTAAGAGGTTTGAGTGTCGCATTTTGTTTTACTTCAACTTGCTAGAGACTCCATACAAGAGATCTTAGAAGCAAGCAGAACTATCTATAAAAAAGAACTTCTAGAACAGTATCTGCACTGCGAGATTGAGCTGATTTTGGCAACAGAGGATGGAGAGATGAGCGAAAGGGACAAGGCAATAATAAAATGAGAACAGTTAAAATATTTTTATTTTTATCCATATTTACGGCATCTATCTACGCACAAACACCATTTGTTTTAAGTGGCGTAAAGAGCTACTATCCAGTAGTTGAGATTAACACAGACAAAATAGATACGAAATATAAACAGATTATCTTGGATATGATTGTTGCAAAATCCACAGAGCTGGGCATTGAGACAAAAAATTTCTCTTCTAGGTCGCTTGCGTTTCTTATAAGCTATATCGGTGTTGGAGATACTCTTGCCATAAAGATGGACCTTCTTCTGGGCGAAAACGTCATCAGACTTGACACAAAAGAGGAGATATTTGTCGTCTCCTACATGAGCGGCCGCATTTTTGTGCCCCAAGAGATTGAGGATGATTTGCTTGACAACGCAGAGGAGCTGCTTGAAATGTTTGGAGCACAATATATAGAGGACCATTTATGAAAAAAATAGTTATGCTACTTCTCTGCACTTTTTTATTTGGAGCGGAATATAGAGATTTTGCAAAAACGATGACCTATGAGACAGAGTATAAAACGGCGCTAAACAAAGCAAAAAAAGAGGATAAAAAACTTATGGTTTTAATGATTTCAAACTTCTGTCCTTGGTGCACCAAGTTTGAAAATAAAACGCTTGCTGACGAGAGTGTTGATATCGCCGTGAAATCTAAATACATCCCTCTCATCATCAACAAAGAAGAGAAAAATTTTCCAGCCTATTTAACCACTCCGATTGTTCCCACAACCTATTTTATAAACCCCAACAAAGAAGAGATTCTTCACCAAAGCGTAGGCTTCTCAAACAAGGTAGAGTTCCTAAATCTTTTACAAAAACTAAAATAACCCTTTAGTTGTGATTTTTTTGGATATAGCAAGCGATGGCGTATCCGTGGTTTAGTCCAAGGGCGATGCTTCCACCCGACTCTTGCGTTATATCCCCCGCTACAAAAAGCCCTTTAATATTTGTCTCATAATTTTCATCATGAACAGGCTTTCCATCCTCCTCTTTTATGCCTGAACTTGCCAAAAATGCGCTTGGAGTAGTTCCGCCGATAGCGTAGATGACTCTCTCAAAAGTGCGGGGCTCAATATCGTTAAAAAGAACTTTCACCATGCCATCGTCGCTCTCAAGTGAAACGATGTCAACCCCCAAGATTGCCTCCACCTCTTTATGTGCAATTGCATTGGTTATATCTCGCTGATTTGTCGGGTTTGCACGCCTGAAGCTCTCTCTTCTATAACAGATGCAAACCTCGTTTTTGGCGCTTAAATCAACCGCATACTCTATTGCGCTGTCTCCGCCGCCAACAACCAAAACCTTCTCGCCGCCCACACACCCATCAAGCGTAAACCCTACCCTGCTTTTAATCTCGGAAGGTATCTTGTACTCCGGTTTGTTAGGCTTGCCCATTCTGCCTATCGTTACAACGACATTTTTTGCAATGATGCTGCTGCCTGCAACAAATACCTCAAAGAAACCATCCTTTTTCTCTATTTTTTGAACCTCGGTATGGGTTTTTAGCTCCACCGAGTGATTTGCCAAAATCTCATCAAAAAAATCGAGTGTTGTCTCTTTTGTCCCGTCCACAAAGTAGATTCTGCCATCAAGCTCAACTTTTTGACCCTTCCAGTCCTTATCTACTCTTTTGTTATCTTTATAATATTTGCGTATCGTAGAGTTATGATCTTGGTCTTTTTCTAGCAAAACTATATCTCTGATGCCTTGCAGATAGCTCTCAACAGCCGTGGCAATTCCAGCTGGACCGGCACCTATGATAGCAAGATTATAAATACGACTCATAATAACTCCTTTGAAACAATTAGACCCATTTTATACTATAATTTGCAAATGAAACGAAAAACTAAGATGAGAAATCTTTACAATTATGCCTAAAATCGATAATAAAACGTTCTATTCTACTGCAATAGAAAAATACGGCATAACAGCCAAGGGCGTAAACTGGCACTCAAAAGAGTCTCAAAAGATGAGATTTGACATTATTTTAGAGATGCTCCCCGATAAGATAAGCTCATACAGCATTGCCGACGCAGGATGCGGTTTTGGGGATTTATATCTCTACATGTTAAAAAAGAAAAAAGCCCCAAAAGAGTACATCGGCATAGACTCCCTAAGCGACATGTACTCCATTGCAAGTGATAGAACGGGGTGTGAGATAGTTATAGCCGATATATGTGCCGACGAGCTTCCGATGGCTGACTACTACGTCTGCAGCGGAGCCATGAATGTGCTCGAAGAGTTTGAAACGCATCTCTTTGTGCGCAACTGTTTTAACGCTTGCAGAGTCGGTTTTATATTTAACGTGCTTCACGGAGAGAAGAAAAGCGAAACATATAACTACCTAACAACCCCACAGATAGAACAAATGGCAAAAGAGCTGGGTGTTAAAAAAGTAATTTTACGAGATAACTACATGCAGGACGATATAACCGCTCTTTTTCTAAAAGAGACTCTCTAATGTGCGCTGTTTTTGGGATTTTAGGCGAATTTGACGCTAAGACTGCAAGGGTTGCTCTTGGCAGACTTGCCCACAGAGGACCCGATTTTTGCGGTGTAGTGGAGAGAGAAAATCTCTTTTTTGCACATCAGCGCCTCGGCATAACCGACATCCATGCACGCTCAAACCAGCCGCTGCGTCATGAGAAGATTTTGCTCTCGTTTAACGGAGAGATTTACAACTTCAAAGAGTTAAAAAATGAGTTAAAAGATGGGTTTGATTTTAAAACCCAGAGCGATAGCGAGGTCATCATCGCGGCATATCTGAAGTGGGGAGTTGATTTTGTAAAGCATCTTCGCGGTATGTTTGCAATAGCCCTTTTGGATGATGAGACACTCTACCTTTTTCGCGACAGGCTAGGAAAAAAGCCGCTCTTTTATCTCCATGGCAACTCATTTATCTTCGCTTCTGAGATAAAAGCGCTTATACCGTTTTTGCAAAAAATAGAGATGGATGAGGATGCGCTTCTTAGTTACCTCTCATATCTTGCTCCCACACCGCCTTTTACATTTTTTAAAAATATTAAAAAGTTAGCAGCCGGAGAATATCTTACCTTTAAAGAGGGGCGCGTAGAAGTGCGGCAATATTTTGACCTGCTTGATACTAAACCAAACCTCATCACAGATAGAAATGAAGCTGTTTTCATGTTGGAAAAAATGCTTGAGGAGTCGATTAATTTGAGGCTTAACGCTGATGTTCCAATGGCTTCGCTGCTCTCAGGCGGAATAGACAGCGCGCTTATAAATGCCTTTGCCTTAAAGGGCGGAGTAAAATTACAGACCTATACGCTTGGCTACAAAAATTTTGCAAAGTATGACGAGAGACAAAATGCAAAAGAGAGTGCGGAGTTTTTGGGGGTCTCAAACATAGAGGTCGAGATAACGAAAAACGAGTTTATTGACGCCAGTGATAAAGTTTTAGAGACAATGGATGAGCCGCTAAACGACCCTGCGGCTGTTCCGCTTTACCTCCTTTTTGAGCATATTAAAAAAGACGGTTACAAGGTAGTTTTGAGCGGAGAGGGAAGCGATGAACTCTTTTTGGGATATAGACAATATTTTGAATTTTTGGATGTACAGTCACTGACAAAACTTAAAAATAAAAACTGGCTTAGCAACTATTTTCACTCAAACTTCTCGATGAACAGGGAGTGGGAACGTTACAAAAGAGTTTTTGACGACACACTTTTGTTTCGTACAACAGGCGAGAGTTTTAGTGATTTGCAAAAAAATATGGCGCTGCGAAGAAATGTCAGAGACAACGAGTCACTCAAATATATAAAAAAATATCGTGATAGATTTGAGGCTTCAGAACACCGCGATGAGAGTATCTGGTACAGCTATATTGACCTTCATATTTTTCAAGCAGAGCACTTTTTAACAAAACTTGACCGTGTAAGTATGGCACATAGTATTGAGTCGCGAACCCCTTTTTTAGACCATAAGTTGGCATCAACCGTATTTAGTATTGACCCAAAACTCCGCTACGAAGATGGCGTTACAAAATCGCTTTTAAAAACAATCGCAAAGCCGTATCTTGGCGAAAAAATAGTCTCACGCAGAAAAAAAGGATTTTCAAATCCGTATATGGAATACCTAATAGAGAGCAAAAAGATAGAGCTTATCAGAGAGGTAAATAACAAAAGCGGAATATTTAAAAAAACAGCGATTGAGGAGTATATACAAAAAGCCTCAAGCGGAGGCTTTAAACAGCACGTATGGGGACTTTATATCCTTAGTGTTTGGATTAAAAAGTATCTTCTTTAAACTTCAACTTTTAGCGAGCTAAGAGGGAGAAACTGAGAAATTTCAGGGTCATAATACTCTATCTCACCACTCTCGATATCATAAACCCAGCCGTGAATTGCAATTTCTCCGCTCTCAACTCTCTTGTTTACGGACGGATAGGTTAAGAGATTTTCAAGCTGTGAAACTACGGAGAGCTTCTCTGTAAGGCGGTACAAAACTTCCTTGTCAGCTTTTAGACCAAGTGCTAGGATGGCTTGTGCTTTTGCGCTCTCTCCAAGAGTAAGCCATGTTTTTGTATGTACAAGTTCAGGATTGGTAGCGCAACTTTTAGTATGAATGGCTTCTATTGCTCCACAGTGTGTATGTCCGCATACGATTATATTTTTTACATTTAGTACACTTACGGCATACTCTATTGCCGAAGCCGTTGAGTGAAAATCCTCATCCGGCTTGTAAGGAGCAACAAAATTGCCTATGTTTCTTACCACAAAAAGATCCCCCGGTGCACTTTTTGTTATAAGGTTTGGCAGCACTCTGGAGTCTGAACAGCCTATATAGAGGGCTTTTGGAGTTTGTCCCTTGTGGGCTAACTGTAAAAACTCCTTCTCATACGCCTTAAAAAAACTCTTCTGGAAAAGCTCGTTTCCCTTTATGATAGCATCTTGCATTGTTCAAGCTCCTCATTTTTGTCTCAAATTGTACCCAGTTTTAGTGTCTCACAACTAACTTATGCTCTTTTATCTTATTTATAAGGTTAGCAATAAATGATGTTTTTTCTTCCTCTTTTGCTATTGATTTTGTAGCTTTTAGGTTAAAGAGTTCCATTTTTTTATCAAGGTAGCTTGTATCTAGTTTTCCTGCGATAAAATCAGCATCTTTTACTATCTCTCTATGAAGAGACAAGTTTGTAATAACGCCGTCGATATAAAATTCATCTAAAGCTCTTGAAGCTTTTTTTACAGCACCTTCCCAGTCAAGCGCCCAAACGATAAGCTTTCCAACCATTGAGTCATAGTTTGGAGGGATTGTGTATCCTGCATACGCACTTGAGTCGATTCTTACCCCTGGACCACCCGGAGTGATGTAGTCTGTGATAGTCCCGATTGATGGCATAAAGTTGTTTTGAGGATTTTCAGCGTTGATTCTAAACTCAATAGCATATCCGCGGAATTTAATCTCTTCTTGTAAAAACTTCAGCTTATCACCCTCTGCAATCTCTATCATTCTTTGAATAATGTCTATTCCAGAGATAATTTCAGTTACGGGATGCTCAACTTGAACCCTTGTGTTCATCTCTATGAAGTAGATATTATCATCCGCATCAAGCAGATACTCTACTGTTCCAACGCTCTCGTAACCTAGCTTTAGCATCGCTTTTGTAGAGATTCTGTAAAGCTCTTTTCTTGCTTCAGGGCTTAGTCTAGGAGATGGAGCGATTTCGAT
>Ga0172380_10001796_pt1 | contig 36238 bp, 53 predicted proteins | sample Leawe162metaG_FD_119747 | JGI IMG/M metagenome (GOLD analysis project Ga0172380, IMG submission 119747) | Leachate microbial communities from a municipal landfill in Southern Ontario, Canada - Leachate well 162 metaG | ecosystem: Engineered > Solid waste > Landfill > Unclassified | place...
CGTCATGACGTACCACTGTTACGCCTACCTTGACCACGCGGCTTTTTGGTTGGACTGCGTGCTGCATAAGGCGGACGCGGACCACGCGGCGGAGGTCGAGGTAACCGCCGCGCACCCCTACGCCGACGCGGAGCCGCAGGCCACGGACAAGCCCGGGACCGCCGACGTACTCCCCTACCTCGATGACGACGCCAAAAACGCGCTGTACCGGCAGGCCGAGGACAACGTGCCGGAGCCGCAGGCCGTGGAGTCTGCGGCCAGCCACGCCATCGACGCGCGCCGGGATGCCGACGACGACCGGGACCGCGAGGCGGCGGGGGTTCACCCCATTTTCGCGGACATCCTGCGCAACATCGGCATGGTCTACGGCGGGGCCTCGAGGCCCACGACCACACGAGAGAGGAGGGACGACTGATGGCAGATCCAATCATCGAGTTCGGCGACGACGAGGACGAGATCCGCAAGCCGGAATTCCAGGTCACGGAGATGTCCTCCGCGTCCTGGTGTGTCCGCAAGATCCGGGACGCACGGCGGCAGATGGAGCGCAACCGGGAGCTTGCGCAGGTGGAATACGCGCGCCTACAGCGGGAGCGCGATAAGGTGGATGCCTGGCTTGCCAAGGCGAACGCCGCAGAGGACCAGACCATCGAGTACATGAGCGCCAAGCTGGAGCCGTGGATCAAGACCGCCATCGAGGGGCGGAAGAAGCGGAGCATCGACCTGCCCTTCGGCCGCGCCGGGTTCAAGGCCACCCCTGGGCGCATGGAGTACAAGGACGCCGTCGCCGTGGTCGCGTACGCCGAGGCGAGGACCCCCAGCATCGTGGAGATCAAGAAGAGCGTACCCAAGGCCGCGATGAAGAAACTCATCGAGGCCACCGGAGAGGTCCCCGACTGCGTCGAGCTGATCGACGGCGAGGACAAGTTCTACGTCGAAACGAAGGAGGAATAGGGATGGGCGATATCATGGTACGGCCGTCCGAGATGGGCATGGAGGTGACGGAAGTCAAGGCTCAGGTGGACAAGATCCAAGCCTTGATGAAATCCGTCATGCAACCCGGAACCCACTACGGCAAGATCCCAGGGACCGACAAAGTTTCCTTGCTGAAAGCGGGGGCGGAAAAACTCGGCTTCACTTTCCGCCTTCTCCCGAAGTTCACCGTTACGCGGAACGATCTTCCAGGTGGGCATCGGGAGTACGAGGTCACGTGTGACCTGTGGCACCAGGGCGGGGCTTTCGCTGGGCAGGGCGTCGGCAACTGTTCGACGATGGAAAGCAAGTACCGCTACCGTAACATCGCTGATTTCGAGGACACTGGAGACCCTATCCCGGCGGACTCCAAGGAGAAAAAACAGGAATACCGCAAGCAGGGCTACGGGATGAAAAAGATCGACGGGGCATGGTGCTGGGTCAAGTACAAGGATTCTTCCAGGCAGGAAAATCCCGACATCGCCGACACGTACAATACCGTGCTGAAGATGGCGAAGAAGCGCGCCGTCGTGGATGCGACGATCACGGCGTGCGCCGCGTCCGATATCTTCACGCAGGACATCGCTGACCCAGAGGAAGAGGAGCCGATGGGACACTCCGAGCCGGAAGGGTCGAAAGCCGATCCATTCGCGCCATACATCGCCCGCATCCAGGCCGCCTTCGACACGGGGCTGATCGAGGAGAAGCGCGGAACGATACATACCAAGGGATGGGAAGTTCCACGTTTCTCGTCCGAGTGCGCCGACCTGGAAAAGCTGGTGACTGATCGGATGAAAACCGCCAAGGAGAGGGATGGTCTTTCGGCCGATGCGGACAAGGGATTCAAGGACGACGATCCCGCGGAGTCGGCAAGATGATTTGCCCGAAGTGCGGCTATCAAAGCAAGCCAAGGAGCACGGGACCGTTCTCAGCGTCCCATCATCTCCATGGGCATCTTGCCACGATAGCCGCATCACTCGGGTATCACATGAGCGAAATGAAGGCCGCGATGAAAGAGGACTGCCCGGAATGGCCGCGTGTAATGATACTCGGGAAATCTGTCCCTATAAGCGAGGCGGACGCAACTTCGGTAGTGGAAGCGGCGGCTATCGAGTGGTGTCATGTCAGGGCGGCTGAATATAATATCAAGCTGGTGGAGTCGTATGACATACTCTAAGGAGTACCTCGCATATAGGACTGCACATCCGTTTTGCGAAGTTTGCGAAAAGCCTTCCATGAAATGGCCGCACCACATTCGAACGCGCGGCGCCGGAGGAACGGACAAGGCGAGCAACCTCCTGGCCCTCTGTGCGGAGCACCACGGTATGATCCATTCCATGGGGGTGCGTACGTGCTCGCGGGCATGGGTGTGCTTACAGAGCAAGATATTGGCCGCCATCGAGGCGAGCCGTGTCTAACGCACGTTGTGCGGGTTTCACATCACTCCCAGGCCATGCGCCGGGTCGAGGAGGGGGAGCTTCTGGATTTCTGGTCAACAGCTTTGGGGACGGAGTGAGCGCCGTGACACCCAATGCGACAGGACCGCGCTGTAACTGCGGGATTGCTCTTTTAGTCCAACTTGCGTCGGCGGATCGGAGGAATCCCGGTCCGCCACTTTGGGGGCGTGGCAGGGCGGAGCCTGGGCGCGAAAAAACCGGTTCGACTCCGGTACGCTCCATATGCGGATTGATTCGGAAGAAGCAAGATCGGACCGGAGTCTATCCGGGAACGCCGAGTTAGGGCAACGAGAGCCACTTCGGCGCCGAATCAATCCGCCTTTTGAAAGGAGACGACACGGTGAAATGTACTAACTGTGTTTGGTGCAAGGCGAATCCCAAAAGCAATATAAATCAGGGATCATGCACCAATATCCATGCTGTCTACATATACAGAACTCATAACTGTGACCAATACAAAGAACGTAAAAAGGAGCCAAAGGTGTCCAGGTGATGCGCGTTATTTGCCGCCGTAGCTCAGTTGGTAGAGCGCTAGATTTGTGATCACGAGGTCCGCCGTTCAAATCGGCGCGGCGGCTTGGAGGAGGAGAAGATGGGTAAAAAGACGTTGTTCCACTTTGAGGAGGACTATACCGACGCAATCAGTCGCATCAAGAAACAGGACACCGCCATCGACCGCAAGGACAAGGCCCTGCGCGAGCTGGCGGATGCGGCGGAGCGATTCCGAAAGGCGGCTATTGTGCTGGCGGCAGACTACCTACTGTTGTTCGAGCACGACCCGGACAGTACGACGGTTGCGGGGTTTACCCTTGGGCAATGGCGAAAAGGCGCCATCGAAGCGCGTAGTATCGACTCCGCCGTCATCGACGCACGCAAGGAGGCAGGGACATGATGGAAGCCAAGATGGATATCGACGACAGGCCGGTGGTTCCGCTCGCAGACCTGGAAAAAGAACTGCTCAAATGCGAACAGGCTATTGCAGACGCAAGACAGCGAGAGGATGAGGCTTCGAGAAACAAATGCGCCGCCTTGAATGCCTACAACCGCGCCGCAAAAGCCATCGATGAATATATGGCCAGGTTGCGAAAGGAGGCGCCTATAGAATCAGCCTGGGCGTCGATTGGCAGTCCGACGATACGCAGGGGTGCCACGCCATGACCCTGAACCCATGCGGATGCGGAGGGGTGGCGGGAGTGCACCATTATATGCAAATCGGGACCGTTGACTACTATCACTGCATTTGCACTTGCGGGGCATCGGGTCCGCTGACCGAAACCCGCGATGGAGCCTCCGCCGCCTGGAACCGCGCGCATCCCGATATCTCCACGCTTGCGGCAGCGAACAAGGCGCAGGCGGAGCGGATCTCGGAGCTGGAGCGAGATGCTCGAAAGGGGGAAGAGATGAGTGATAACTTCGACAAGATGAAGGCCAAGTTCGACCAAATGAAGCAGAGGGAAGTTGCCAAAATCGAGGCAACCCTGCGTGATGAACTCGCCTTCATGGACGCCAAGCTTGCCGAGATGCGTGCGGAGCTGGCGGAGGCGGTGGATACCTTGCGACAGATTGCCAGGCAGAAATTGGCGCCGGAATATGAGGACGGCAATGAGGAGACGGAGGGCGGAGATTTTGAATATGGCTACGAAGCGATTGTCAAACTGGCCCGCGCTTACTTTGCCGCGCATCCCGCACCGAAGGCGCCGGACGGGCCGTCATACAGGAGCGGGGCATGACCATCGGAGACTCTCTACATTTGCTTCGAGTACATACCGGTCAGACCATGCGAGAGATAGGAGTGAAAATCGGTATGTCTACTTTGCGCATCTCGGAAATAGAAAACAGCAAGGTTGTTCCTACCGTTACCGAGATCGAAAAGATCCGTGGAGCATGTAAGAAAGGAGCGCCCCATGAATGAGCCGGTGAAGTACACACCAATGGATGCCGTTCGCCTTACGTCTGGTCATGGTGACGTAGTGCGTATTCGGTCCCTATCTCAGGATCGGATATACCTTGTGGAGGACATCGACCCGCTCCTCGCCATGGGAGCGAAGCTGAGGGAGGCGGCTCAGGTATTCGCGGATCGTCTGGCGGCGATCCACGAAGATCCAGAATACAAAGCAGTATGGGAGCTATACGCAAACCATGCGCCCCAGGGCTACCAGGGGCCAAAGTACGTCAGGGAGTTTGACGATCTTTTGGATGCACTGCACGGAGGCAAAGCATGAAAGCGCAGTGGATGAAGCCGTGCGCGAAGCGGAAGACATGCCATGAGCGTTGCAGACATCGAAGCCTACATGAGAAGGATCGGAACTGCGCGTTGAACTACGATGCATGTCCCGCCTGTGTCCCCGAGAAGAAAGGAAAAGCGAAATGAGCTCAACACGCGAAGAGCAGGCCGTCATCGAGGCGGCGAAGTTATGGGAAGTATGGACCCGCCAAGGCGACGAATCCCACAAGGGGGAGCATCCTGAAACACGATTACATAACGCCATCCGCGCCCTGGACCATGCTCCCGACGCCGGGCAGATGGTGAGGTGCGGGAATCGAGGATCGTACAATACCTTCGGATGCATAGAAGGCGGTTGCCGGTGGAATAAAAAACATAAAACCAGTGCAGAACCCAGGTACGCCTGCTACCGTCCCGAGCCCGTCCCCGCCGAGCCTGCGGAGCCCGGCATATTCCGCACATGGGCCTCTGAAAGAGAGCGCGTTGCAGAGTGGGAGGCCATGACCCGCAGGCGAGAGCTGGAGGCGTTTGTTGCTGGGGTACACGAATGCTGGACAGGAGATAGCTGGACTCCCATTCGCAAGGAAAGCGCGGTCGAAAGGGCTAGCTCACGCTACCCAGATCCCACCCCCACGGACGCCACGCGCGAGGACCCCGCGCTGGACAACCCAACGCTGGAGGACCGCGTGGCAGAGCTGGAGCGCAAGGAGAAAAGCCACTGGGCGCGGATGAACGACATGGACCGGCGCATCGATGAGCTGGAGCGCATCACGTTGCACCTGCCCACGTACCGAAGCGAACTGGGAGGCCTGGCTAACGGCGTCAAGACGCTGACAAGGGCATACGACAACCTCAGCTCCATCATGGCGGACGAGATCAAGGACCGCATCGCAAAACAAGGAGACGACGGCAAATGAGCAAGCGATGCAGGCATCCAGACGGCAAGGTTACATGGTTTTATCCTCAGACATCCATCTATCCGCGCGGGTGGTGCTCGGTCTGCGGAGCCCTCGGGTCGATGCTTCCGAAGCATGGAGGCGGCGGATACGTCTACAGGTGGCAGAAACCGGAGCGTGCCCAGTGACCCGCGTTGATACACTCCTTACCCATAAGTGCCGTTGCGATATCAACCCAATGTCCTGCCCTGTGCATGGTGGTTTCGACAAGGCGCACACATGCCGACATCGAGCCGACGAACCGCGACGATACGGCGACTGGCACCGATGGGCCGAGAGTATGGAGCGAAACGGATGGAGGCAACGCGCATGCAAGCGATGCGGTTTATACCACGTGTGGGAGCGCAAACCATGACCCGCGCCGCAGCCATCGAAGCGATCCGGCGCCGCAGGGTGGAGCGCGAGGCGGAGGACGCGGACTGGGAGCGCAGGATGAGGGCGTGGAACCGCGAGACGTTCGGGAGAAGGTGGTGACTCATGTTTCGTTGTTCTCAGGTATCGGAGGGCTTGACCTTGCCGCTGAGTGGGCAGGTTTCCGCACCATCGCCCAGGTCGAACGGAGCGACTACTGCCGCCGAGTCCTGGCCAAGCACTGGCCGGGAGTCCACAGGTGCGCAGACATCAAGGACTTCCCCGACGCCGACCTCGGTCCAGTTGACCTTGTTTCCGGCGGATTCCCGTGCCAGCCGTTTTCCGTCGCAGGAAAGAGAGGAGGCACGCAGGACGACCGCCACCTATGGCCGCAGATGCTTAGAGTCGTACGTGCGCTTGCGCCGGCCTGGGTTGTCGCTGAGAACGTTCCTGGCCTCCTGTCTATCGAGCAGGGAATGGTATTCGAGCGCGTTTGCACTGACCTGGAAGCTGCGGGATACGAGGTCGTGCCGCTCCTTGTTCCAGCTTGCTCCGTCGGGGCGTGGCACCGGAGAAACAGAATTTTCATTGTGGCCCACAATGAAAACAAGCGATGCGAACGGGGCGGCGTCAACGGACGGAATAAAGAGGGGAAGGCAACTTCGGGCGATAGCCCTGAAGCCGGAGATGTTCCCGACGTTGCTATCGAGGGACTGCCAATCCGCGAAGGGCGGAGCTCGGATGCCGGGAGCGCAATGTACGGAGCCGCTCGTGGTGCAGATTGGTGGGCAGCTGAACCCGACGTGGTGCGAGTGGTACATGGGTTTCCCGGAAGGGTGGACCGAGTGAGGGCCTTGGGAAATGCGGTTGTCCCGCAGCAGGCCTACCCGATTTTCAAGGCGATTGCAGAGACGTGGAGGACGTATGACCGCTGAAAACGCCGAAAGCAAGCGGTTGCATGACCCATGGCGGAAGCGCGTGGAGATCGGTGACGCGGTGCTGTACCTGGGGGACTGCCTGGAGATCCTGCCGACGCTCGGCAAGGTGGATGCGGTGATTACGGACCCGCCGTATGGGATTGGGGTTGACCATGAAAATGTTTCCATGTCCTGCGGGATGAGAAAAGACGGAAGCCAGCGCAAATACAAAGCATGGGCAGGTGCGAGGCCGAAGGGCTACGAGGCCAAGGATTGGGACGTAAAGCCCGATCAATCTATTTTCGATGCGATATTTTCCGCCAGCTCCGATCAAATAATATGGGGCGGTAATTATTTCGGGTTCCCGGCTACGGGCGGCTGGCTTGTGTGGGACAAGATGGTGACCATGACTACGCTTTCAAAGTGCGAAATTGCATGGACATCCTTTCTTGGCCACATCGAGATAATGCATTACTTATGGGCAGGATTCCGAAAAGACAAGCCTGAGGAAAGGTTCCACCCAACGCAGAAACCCGCAGAGGTTATGCAATGGTGCATTGGATTTATGCCGGACGCGAAGTTTATCCTCGACCCCTTTATGGGCTCCGGCACAACCGGAGTAGCCTGCGCCAACCTGGGCCGCCGCTTCATCGGCATCGAGATCGAGGAACGGTACTTCGACATTGCCTGCAAGCGGATCAAGGACGCATACGCACAGCCGCGCCTGTTCGACGACCAGAAGCCGCAGGCGAAGCAGATGGAGCTTGAAGGCATGGAGGCGAAGCTGTGAAAAACGCCGAAAGCAAGCGGTTGCATGACGACCTGGCCGACACGGAGGCACGCCTCGACTCGCTGCGTGCACGCTACCTGCACACGATGCAGACCCATGGCGTCACGCGTGCGCAGACCACGACGTACAACGCGCGTGCGGCGGGGCTGTGCGAGAGGCGCGACACGCTGCGGCGGATGATCCAGGAGGCAGAGCTTGACTTGCCTAAGTGGTAGTGGTATACTTAAGACGCCCGGGGTGGTAGCCGGGCGAGTTATGCACGGAAGGAAACGGGCTATTGAGCAGGCGACCGTGCACGCCGAAGGAATACCACCTTCACGCTCAATGGCCCGTCTCTTTTTTTGGAGGCGGCATGGCACGTAAGCGCATGATTGATCCTGGCATATGGGACAGCGAGCAAGTGCAGTCGCTTACTCCGGCTCAATTCAAATTGTATGTATATATGATAACGCAATCGGACGATTCCGGTAGGTGTAAAGTATCTGTATCTTTATTCAAAGCAAGGGTTCATCCGCTAAATAATTACAAAGCCGAGACATTCAAGGCCGATCTTGAAAAATTAAACTCGTGCGGGCTAATGCGTTCGTATTTTGTTGACGGGGAATGGTTTATGCATCACCCGAATTGGAATATATATCAGTATATCCAGAAGCCGAAGCCGTCAAAATTACCAGTACCGGACGAGTACAATACAATTACAATACCAGTAACGCCTAATAGAATTGAATTGAATGGAATTGAATTGAATGGAACGGAAGTCGGTATACAACCAAAACCAAAACCTCAAAAAATAGAAGTAGCACCGGATACGTTTTTAACAGAGGCCCAGCGAGACAAACTTATTGCCGACTTTGGGGAAGAAGCGTACACCAAAAAGCGAGATGAATTTTCCAACGGAGTAGGAAATAAATTCCCTGCTACAAAATACAAGGACCATTACAAGACGATCCGAAACTGGATTCAACGCGACATGCCTTTATCTCCCAAGAAGCCCAAAACCGACACGCGCGTCAAGCACTGCGAAAACTGCGACACCGATTTCCAGGACGCCACGAGCATTTGCCCGAAATGCGGATACCCGTGGTCCCCACCCAGGCCCAAGGAGGCATCATGAAGTTGTCAGATCACGAGGCCGAATGGCGCACGCTCGAGATGTTAATATGCGATAACGATGCGCTTGACGGCCTGGACCTTTCCACTTCCGACTTCGATAACACCAGGAATGCGGCCATATTTGCCGTAATATCCAACACCATAAGCCAAGGAGTTAAGGCCGACGCGAAGACTATAGCGTCAAAACTCATGGACTCCGGAGCCTCGGAAGAGTCCGTCATGGTATCAACCATGGACTCATGGACATCGGCGAACATAGCGTATTACGCCGGTAAGGTACGCGATCTATCGCGCAAGCGCCAGGTGGTGCGCATGATGCATGAGGTCAAGGGCTTACTGGACGATGCGACCAAAACAGCGGACGACCTTGTAGGAGAGATCGAGCAGCGCCTAACGGGAATGGTGATGAACCGGGATACAGGAATAAGGTCTATAGGCGAGCTCCTCATACCGACTCTCAAACTTATTGAGGCCAGAGTTTCGGCACGCGGAAAACTTTCCGGGGTTGCCACCGGATTTTCGGCACTGGACAACGCAACAGGAGGATTCCAACCGGAGCAGCTTATTATTATAGGCGCCAGGCCATCGGTTGGAAAGACAGCATTCGCCTTGACTATGGCAATCAAACAGGCTGCCGACGGTAACAGTGTAGGTTTCTTTTCCGCCGAAATGTCCGGGGAGCTTATGACGGTACGAGCCCTCGGGTCCGTCGGATCGGTCAACACTATGGCGATGATGAACGGATACATGAAGGCAACCGACATGAGCCGTCTCCTCGAATCTGGAGAACGCCTGCGTGAAACCCCGCTATGGATCGACGATACGCCAAACATCCCAGTGGGTATCATGATGTCACGGGCTCGCAAAATGCGCCGCCTAGGGGCGTCCATAATCTACGTGGACTACCTGACGCTCCTGAAACACGGGGAATCACGGCAACCTAAATGGGAGCGCGTGGGCGAGATATCCAAGATGCTCAAAGGACTGGCCCGCGAGCTGCACATTCCCATCGTCGTGCTTTCCCAGGTCAACCGCAACAACAGCGAGGGCGCCCCTTGCCTTGCCGACATGAGGCAGTCCGGGGAGATTGAGGAGGACGCTGACGTAGTAATCCTTATGCACAAGAGCGACGACACGGAGACTGGATGCACTGTGCATTGCAACATCGCAAAAAACAGGACAGGGCCAACGGCGATATTTGACCTGACGTTTCTCAAGGAGTACGTGCGCTTTGAGAATTCGGAAAAAGAGTACACGCCAAAACCGTATCACGAGCGCAGTGTTGCGCAAGGGGTAGACAGATGAACAACGATTTATCAAGCATCATGCCGGAGCCTACGCACAACGACATAGAGCGCGATTGTGACGAGCTTCTTCGCTTCCGTGGCTTCCGGGTGATTCACACCCACGGGCCGCTCAACCGTCCGCGCGAAAGCGGGATCCCGGATCTGCTTTGTTACCCCAGGTCTTCCACGGTCCCCCTGTGGGTCGAGGTGAAGGCAGGAAAGGACAAGTTGTCCGAAAAGCAGGCGGAGTTCTTTGCCGACATGACGGAACGCGGGGTCCGGTGCATCCTGGCCCGCAGCGCCAAGGACGTAGAGAAAATATGAGCGTCCACATCACGATGCCCGGAGTGTCGAATATGCCGGTTTTCGCCGTCCCGGAGTCGCGTGACTCCAGTATGGCGCCGTATCGCCTTCTCGCGCTGCATGTGCTCGACCAGGCGATGAAGGATGCGACAGGGAGCCCGTATGTAGCAGGCGCAAGGAATCACGAGTGCCGCGAGCAGCGGATCAAGGACATCAAGAGGCGCGCCACTACGTGGATCGAAAGCAGGCGCTACTACCCGTGGGACGCGGCTGCCGGGGTGACGGAGGCGATGGTCATCGATGAGTACGAGAGGAGGAGGGCAACGCCATGAATATCATCAAACGTCTGTTACGCGATGCATCATGGAGACGTATGCACAAGCGTCAACTGAAAGATGAGTTCGTAAGCTGGGCCTACGACCACCGATACGCGCAGGAGCACGGGGTATGCCTGACGTGCCAACGTGAACCGACGCACAACTTCCAGACCTGTGACTGTTGGTGTCACAAGGACTGGCTGGGGAAGGTGACGAAGCCGTAGGCATTCGCGCCGTTCGTTGAACGGCTGTAAGACGGAGAGAGGGAGGGGAAGATGGCGATAGGTCGAAATAGGCAATGGGATAATCTTAAAAAAGCCGGTTATATGGCCACCGTTGACGTCGCTAGATATTTAGGAATGGAACCAGATCACGTACGAAGCGGTAATGATTATAAAAGATTTGTGAGGGGCCTATCGGACGCAGGTATAGAATTTATCGAATTAAAATCCGGCAAGATAAGCCATTTTATGTGGCGCATTGAATCTATTGATAAACTCAAGAATGAGAAAAAGACACAAGTGATGATATCTAAAATTAAAACAGATATGGCAAATAGAAATCCAAGGCCATATAAGGAACCGACGTCAAATAAATATGGGCGAGGAAGGGAAGTGGCGAGCCCTATAACCGCAACCGAACTGCGGAAAATGACAGACGTGCAGGCGTTTGACGCCGATCTACATAGGCTTGAATCCAGGGTGGACAAACTCCAGGATATCGGGTCTGAGTTTGGATCTCTGATCGGTGTTTACAACCGGCTACAGTCCGTCGAAAACGAATTTCCCAAGATACACGGGCAATTCAAAACGGATCAAGGCAGGATATCCGATGTCGAGAGAAAGCTTGATGCGCTGATAAAAGCTCTCGGCGGAATGTAGCTCCGCAAACCTGGGAGGGGAACACGGACGCCACAACCTGGGCGCAGCTATGGGCTGACGACGAGCTGCGCCACTACATCAGATCCGAAGCCCGCCGCCTGTTCTCGGGCCGCGAGGACCGCGAAGACGCGGAACAGGAGGCCTACGCCTGGCTCTGCCGGCTGCCCCCGGGGATGGGTTTCGCGCAGCTCTGCGACGTGGTCAAGGCCGCCATCAGGTCCCTCTACCGCCATGACTGCAATACCGGGATACCAATAGAGTAATTAGAGAAAATGGACTGATGGCACGGATAGGGTGTAGATGCTGCTCTACCACTCCTTTACCGTACTGCCGCCTGCCCCTGGGGTCATCCTCCACCTCGGGGGCTCTTTGTCTGCGGGGCCCGCATGCTGACGCCACGCGAGCTGACCATGCTCGACATCTGCGCGGAGCACAAGGCTACCGGGGAGGGGCGCGAGGCGCTAACGGCCCGCCTGGGGCATTCGGACCGCATGATCCAAAACGCGCTCACCTGGGGCCGCAAGCAAGGCCTCATTGGCGACCGTTGGCGCATCGGCACCCCCGGCTCCCTGGAGATGCACATTGCCACCCTGCGCAAGATCACCGAACGCCTGGAGAAGCGCCTCGACGGCGACCTGACCGGTCCTCTGGAAGAGGTCGAAGTCAACGGGGAGCTTGCGAAGGTGCGCCGCCGAGTGCGGTCCTCCGATATTGCATCAATCGCCAAACAGGCTCTTGACTACCGCACCCGCCTCCTGGAGCTGGAGGGCCTTTACCAGAAGTCGCTGGAGATCCGGCTCACGGTGCAACATGATCTTTCCAAGCTGACAGACGACGAGCTTGTCACCTTCCGGGCCCTGGCCGCAAAGACGGAGGCGCAGCTTGCAAGCCGCAACTAGCACCTATCCGTCACTCGCCGAGATCAACCACGAGATGGCCCGCCGCCATCACCTGGAGTTTATGCAACTCACTTGGCAGCGTTCGGACCCGTTCATCGTCGGACGCCATACACGCGCTATCTGCGAACGCATCGACGCCGCCATTGCCGCCTACCGCAGAGGAGAGTCCACGTTCCTCATCACGGCTGTCCCGTTCCGTCATGGCAAGAGCGACCTGATATCCCGGTACCTTCCGCCGAAGTTCCTGGGCGAGTTCCCCGACTCGGACGTGATGCTTGCCACCTACGCCGCCGACCTTGCCGACGACCTATCCCGCTTCGCTCGCCGCATCGTGCAGAGCCCCGAGTATCAGGGCGTGTTCCCTGGGATCGGACTTGCCGGGGACAGTGCCGCGGTATCGCGCTGGGGCATCGCTGGGCACACCGGGGGCATGGCGGCCATCGGACTTGGCGGGGCCATGACGGGGAGAGGTTACTCCCTTGGCATCGTGGACGACTACCTTAAGAACCGGCAGGACGCCGAGTCCAAGGTGATCCGTGACCGGATCTGGGACTCGTTTACCAACGACTTCCTAACCCGCCGGGCTCCGGAGTCCATTTCCATCGTGCTTGCCACCCCTTGGCACACTGACGACCTGATAGGCCGTGCCATCAAGGCGAAGGCCTCCAATCCGTTATTCCCGCAGTTCGAGGTGATCCGCTTTCCGGCGTTCGACGACGCATATCAGACCGGCACCCTTTTCCCGGAGCGCTTCGACCGCGCGTGGTACGACGCACAGAGGGCCTCCTTGGGAACCTACGGGACGGCATCCCTTCTTCAGTGCGACCCGCAGCCGCGGTCCGGTAACATGCTGAAAACCGACAAGGTGCAGATCGAAGCCACGGCCCCTGACGGTCTGCGATGGGTCCGCGCCTGGGACCTGGCCTCCACGGTCAAGGAGGTCATCAAGAGCGATCCTGACTACACCGCAGGGTGTCTGATGGCCGTCGAGTACCGCGACCACGTACCGCACGTTTGGATCAAGGACGTGGTGCGCGGGCGCTGGGAGGCCCCCGAGAGGGACCGCCGCATCGTGCAGCTTGCGCAGATGGACGGCCCCGGAGTGCGCGTCGGTACCGAGTCCGTTGCCGGCTACAAGGACACGCACACCCGCATCAAGGAGATCCTGGCAGGCATCCGCAGCGTCGAGGCCATCGTACCAGCCGGGGACAAGCTGGTGCGCGTTTCGCCTTTGGAGCCGATCTTCGAGGCTGGCAATGTCCACCTACTCCTCGGCGAGTGGAATCAGGCTTTCCTCCAGGAGTGCAGTGAGTTCCCGTCCGGGTCGCACGATGACCAGGTTGACGCGATGTCCGGGGCGTGGGAGATGGCTGCCCGTCGCCGTGTCCCGCATGTCGCCTACGTGGGGGCCGCCTGATGGGTGTTATGCGTGACATCGCCGCCGTGGTCTCCCGCCGCATGTTCTCCTGGGCCGTCACTAAGACGAGCACGAGGACCTACAAGCTGACCGACCCGATCCTCAAGAAAATCTTCCACATCGAGGACGACTCCTCGCTGACCGACCCCTACGCCCAGCTCGCGGCCGTCTACGCCTGCGTCAACGCCAAGGCGCGCAACATCGCCGCCGTGCCGTTCGACATCTACAAAACCGGGTCAGAGAAGCCGCTCACCTCCGGGACCATCGTAGACCTGTTCCGCAACCCGAACCCGTGGATGTCCAACACGCAGCTGTTCGAGGCCGTCATCATCAGCCTGGAGACCTCCGGGGAGTGGCACGTAGCCATGGATAAGGAGACGGCGCGCGACGGGGTCCCGGCGTACCTGTGGGTATGGAACAGCGACGACATGAGGCCGGCAGTGGCGTCAAACGGCGCGACTGTCGGCTGGTGGCACATGGTGAAGAACAAGCGGGAATTTATCGAGCGGGAACGTTTGCTCTTCGACAAGTATTGGAACCCCAAGGACCCCATCCGCGGGCTCGCCCCCTTGCGTGCCGCGCGCCTCACCGCCGAGAGCGGATATGACGCGCTTCGGTACAACCGCAACTTCTTCAAGAACGACGCCACGCCCCCCGTGGTCTTCAAGTTTCCGGAGATGCTTTCCGATCCCGAGTTCAAGGCCGAGAATGAGCGCCTGATCAGATCGCGCAAAGGCGTGGAGAACGCGCACTCGGCGTTGATTATGGACGGCGGGGCATCGGTCGAAAAGCTCGGCATCAATCAGCGCGACATGGAGTTCCTGGGCCAGCTGAAAAACGGCCGTGACGAAATGTGCATGATCTTCCAGGTCCCCAAGAGCGTCATCAGCCTCTACGAGGACACCAACTACGCCACCGCACAGAGCGCAGACTTGTCGTTCTGGATTCGCTCCCTGGTCCCGATCATGACGCGCGTCGAGGACAAGTTCAACGCCTCGATGTTAAATCCCCTGGGCTACACGGGCAAGTTCAACCTGCGCAAGGTGGACGCCATCAACAACGCCTTCCTGCAAAAGGTGGACGCGGCTACGAAGCTCTACGCCATCGGCTTCACCGCCAACGAGATCAACGAGCGATTCGATCTAGGCTTTCAGCCGCAGCCGTGGCGCGACGAGCCCATGAGCGCACCCGCCGCGTACCTTGCCCCTGCCCCCACGGAGCCGAAGCAGGTCCGCGGGGAGACCGTGGTCACGCACAGCGCCAAGGTGCGGGAGATCGAGGACGCCAAACTGGAAGCGGTACGCTCCGACAAGTGGCGCGAAGTCATGCGCGTCATAGGACCGAAAGCCAACGGATGTGACCGCGACCTGAAAAAATACTTTGCCGACATCGAGGCCAAACTTTTTGGAAAGCTCCTGAAGGGATACGGCGCCGATGGATCCGTGTTGAAAATGTCGCAGGACCCCGTGTCATCGACTGAGATCGAACAGTTGTTCGACGACGACAAGATGAAACGCATTCTATCCAAGTGGATCGAGATGGCCCTGGGAACGGGCGCCGGGACCATCGTGGGCGGGACATTCGACGTTGCGTCGGAAGAGGCACTTGCCTCCATTGCGTTGCATACGTCGAAGGTTGTCGAGATCAATGAGAACGCCCGCAAGCGCCTTGTCGAGAAGATCCGCGAGACCATGAAGCAGGCCACCGAACAGGGGCTTTCCGAGATCGACGCCGCGGACCTGCTGGTCAAGAACTGCAACGGCGTCATGGGCGAAATGTCCCACCACGCCAGGACCATCGCGCGCACCGAGGTCCATGGCGCCTACAGCGAGGCCAGGGACAAGAGCATGGCGAGCACGTTCCCCGTTGCGAAAAAGTGGATCAGCGCAAGGAATGCGAATGTCCGCGACTCCCATCGGGCGCTGGACGGCAAGGTGGTCCCATTCGGCGCGACGTTCTCCAACGGGTGCGCGTTCCCGCTGGACCCTGCCGGGGCTCCCGAGGAAGTCATCAACTGCCGCTGCATACACGTACCCATCTACGAGGGGGAAAACCCATGAACAAATACCTATCTGGCGTCATGGTTAAAAAGGACGCCAAGGAAAACCGATACACCATTGCGGCCACCACTGACGACCTTGACCGGCAGGGTGAGCGCGTCCTACCCGGCGGAGTCACCAATCTGGACCACTTCCTGAAATACGGATCGATCCTGGCGGACCACGACTGGAGCGTCCGCGCCATCATTGGCAAGCCCCTGAGCGCGAAATCGTCTGACAAGGCGCTGTTGCTTGACATACAGTTCGCGGATACTCAACTGGGACAGGAAATCAAATACCTGTTCGACGAGGGTTTCGCCTCCTCGTTCTCCATAGGGTTCCTTCCCGAGATGGAGAAGATCGACATCATAGACGGCGTGCGCACGTACAAGGCCTGGGAGCTCCTGGAGGTTTCCGCCGTGCCCGTGCCCGCCAACGCTTCGGCAACGATTCTCAGGGATGCCGCGTCTCGTAGAGGCGCGCCCCTCTCCGCCATCGCCAAGATGCTGGCCTCGCATGAGGAAGCGGAAGGCACAAAGGGCGCTGCCCCTGCGCGCGACCCCGAAGCCATCACGCAGAATCAAAGCGAGTCCAAGCGCGTGGACATCGCGGACACATACATCTCAACCAGGAGTTCGATATGAACGAAATCAAACTGCTTCGCGCATTGATCGCGAAGGAAGCCGACCCTGTCAAGAAGGCCGAGTACGAGGAACAGCTCATCAAGGCCATCGAGAAAGACGCGCAGGAAAAAGCCGACGCCAAGGCAGAGGCGAAGAACAAGGCCGCCATGGACGCCCTGTCCGCGGAAGCCGCGAAGTTGCGCAGCCAGTTCGGCGGGATGGCTTCCGAAGTCGCGTCCGACGGCAAGTCCGTGGGTCTTGGCATCACCGCCGGAGCCCCAGGGATGTACAAGGGCTACAGGTTCAAGGCCGAGATGGCCAACCTCGGTCTCAAAGGAAAGGGAGCTGACCACGCCATGTTCCGTGCGAACATGCAGGCCAACCCGCAGCGCGCCGAGGCTTTCGTCAAGACCTTCCTGGACATGTACGAAATGGCCAAGAAAAACCCTGGGCAGGAACAGGCCATCATCAAGGCCGGGATGAACGAGGGGACCACGACAGCGGGCGGATGGCTCACCCCGGACGAGTTCTCCGACGAGTGGTCCAGCTACACGCGGGACGATTCCGTGGCCCTCCAGTTCTGCCGCATCGAGCGCATGCTCTCGGACGTCAAGTACGTCAACAAGGAAGACGCGACCGTGAACAGCCTGGGCGGCGTGATCATCACCAACGAGGCGACGGCGGCGACAGAGGTCAACCCGACCGTGGCGCGCACGACCCTGACGGCCAAAAGGCTGGACGGGTATACGCGGATTACCGTGGAAGACATGGAAGACGCGCAGGTCCGAGGCGGCCTCGTCAACCAGCTTATGGACCAGTTCTCCGAAGCCAACGGTCAGACCATCGACAGCGCCGTGTTCATCGGTGCCGGTGACCCGTGCTCCGGCGTGTTCAAGAGCGCCGGATACAGCCAGACGTTCGACACGGGGTCCAGCAACTTCTCCGAGCTGCTGGAGAGTGACATCCGCGGCCTTATCGCCAAGGTGCTGCACGCCCCCAATCCCCGCTTCTTCGCGCACCGGACCATCCTGTGGAACTACATCTACGGCCTCAAGGACACCACGGGGCGGCCGCTGTTCATCCCGTCCCTGGCCGCAGGAGGCCCGCAGACGGTTCACGGGTGGCCCATCTCTGAGGTTCCGAAGGGGCCCAGCACGAGCGCCGCGAGCACCGGCTTCATCCTGTTCGGCGATCTCAAGGGCTTCATCATCGGCGAACGCGCGAGGAGCACCAGCTTCTTCGTGGACCCGTTCACCCGCGGCCTCTCGCACGAGGTGATCTTCGCCTTGTTCAATCGCTACGCCTTCGCGCAGCACATGGCCAACATGTACGGTCGGATCGTGACGGCGGCGTAGACATGAGCCGGATCGTGCGGGTCTGCCCGCACTGTGGAATCGTCTTTACGGCAATCGTCGCGCTAGAATGCACACGGTGTGGCGGGCGCACGGAGCCGAAGGACACGCGGACGTGGGGGCCGAAAGACCCCCGCGTCATCTTGAAGGTGGCGAAGTGAAACTCCAGTGGACGGCCAACTACAACATGAAGGGCAACGGCTACGGGTACAGCACGCACCAGCGCATGCTCCGCGCGGCCCTGGAAGCTCAGGGCGTGGAGATCAGCGACGCCGCCGACATCGCCGTCCACATCGTCGTCCCTACCGGGTTCCTCCCGATCTTCGGCAAGTACAACGTGCTGTATACGATGTACGAGGGCGAGACGCTCCCGCCGGAGTGGGTGCCGCCGCTACAACTTGCTGACCTGATTGTGGTTCCCTGCCGCCACAACAAACACGTGTTTGAGAAGTACACCGACAAGCCCGTGGTCGTGTGCTGGGAAGGCGTGGACGTGGAGCGCTTCGCCTACGTGACGCGCACGTTCCCCAAGGGAGAGCCGTTCCGCTACCTGTGGGTCGGGGCATCCAATCCCCGCAAGGGATACGAGCACGTGGCCCTTGGGTGGCAGATTTTCGAGCACAAGTACCGCGCCGAGTGGAAGCGCTCCGTCCTCGTGATGAAGACCACGCAGCAGACGAAGGAGGAGCGCGTCGTACCGTTCGCCGAACACCATGTCTACGTGGACACACGGGACTACAGCACGGAGAACCTCGTGGCGCTCTACGGCATTTCCCACGCATTCCTCTTCCCTACGATGGGGGAGGGGTTCGGCCTGACGCTGGCCGAGGCCATGGCAACGGGGCTTCCTTGCATCTACACCCCATGGAGCGGGCCGAACGACTTCATTTCCGAGCGCGAGGGCTACACGCTCAAGTTCTCCATGAAGGACGTGCGTACCGTCAAACTGAACGACGACGGGTCTAGGTCCATCTACCACTCCACGCCTGCCGTATCCCCTGACCCGGAGCACCTGGCGCGCCGGATGGCGCAGGTCTACTCCGACTACGACGAGGCGCTTCGCAGGGGGCGCGCGGCAGCGGCACGTATCCGCAGGGACATCACGTGGGACAAATCGGCGCGCAGCTTCATGGCGCTGATCAATCAAAACATCTGGCTCAAGGAGGCGGCTGCATGACGGAATCGGAGAGGGCCCTTTCCAGGACGGTCAACCTTGGAAGCGGGTGGGAGAAAACCAAAGGCGCGGTCAACGTCGACTTCAACCCTGAGGCGAAACCCGATATCGTCCACGACCTCGATGTCATACCGTGGCCGTTCGACGACGGGGCTTTCGACACCGCGATCATGTACGACGTGATCGAGCACCTGGCGAAGCCCATCAGAGCCGTCGAGGAGGCATGGCGCATCCTTACCGTCGGCGGTTTACTGAAGATCAGGACGCCGTCGTTCCAGCATGAAAACTCATGGATCGACCTGACGCACCTGCACCATCTTCACCGCAAGTCCTTGGACTACTTCGACCCAGACACGGACATCGGCAAGCGGTACGGCTACTACACTGCGCGCAAGTTCAAAATCCTGCGCTGTGCCCCGGATGTTCACGGGAACATCGAGTGGCTCATGGAGAAACGCTGATGGATATCATGCTTGTCCCTACGTTCTCCTGTGGCACCGCATGCAAGACCTGCAAGACGTGGATGTTCCACGGCACCATGCCCGTCGATCGGTTCCGCGATCTGTGGAAACGGCTGAACGACGAGCCGGAAGTGGAGCGACTCGTGATGAACACGCTCGGCGACATCAATACGCTGGACAACGCCGAGGAGTATCTGCACATCATGGACGAGTACCACAAACGCCCCGTCGTTTTCACTACGAACGCCAAGCGCATTCCATTCGTCCCGCACGTCGAGGCCTATATCTGTTCGTTCAACGGCGGCACGAAGGAGGCCTACGAGTTCACCACGGGCCTCAACTTCGAGGAAGTCCAGGCCAACATCCGCGCGCACTATGACGACTTCAAGGCTAAGGTCCGTGACGCGCAGGTTCACATGGTGGTCTGGAGCGGAAACCGCGGAACAGAACAGCAGTTCGGCGAGCTGTGGAAGGACTTCCCTGGGCACGTGCGGTTGAATTACCGCAGGACGAACATTCCCGAGCGGTGGGCAAGCGAAGACGAAAAGCAGACCGCGCCGGTCCGCGTGTTCTGTGAGAACCTAAGCAATATCACCGTCTTCCCGGACGGTACCTGCCAGATCTGCACGTGCGGGATCTCCACGGACCTGAAGGACCCGCAGACCTACGGCAACGTGTTCGAGAACAGCCTGACGGAGCTTATGAACCACCCGACGCGCCTGCGCCTACAGGCCGAGGAGGCGAAAGGGATCTACTCGGGCGCCTGCGAGAAGTGCGACTTCAACACGCCGATCGACGGGAAGATCGTCTACCTGAAATGAGGGAAGCATGACGTACGAGTCCACCTACTTCCTCCCGGCCCTCGCCGACATCAAGGAATACCTGGGGATCACCTCCGGGGACGTGGCGTCGGACGGCGTGCTGTGCTCCATCGCTACGGTCGTCACCTACTGGATGGAGCGCTACACGGGGCGGAAGCTGAAAAGCCGCAGCCTCACGGAGATCTACAACGGCAACGGCCGCGATGTGCTCTACACCAAGAATTATCCCATCACCTCCAGCGCATCCGAGATCGCGGTCTATGTCGACGACGACGGGGTGTTTGGCGCAGACACCAAGATCAACGCCACGAGCCTGCGCATCGACGGGGACAATGGCGTCATCCACCTCATCGACGACGTGTTTTCTGAGGGCGTACAGAACGTCAAGGTGGTCTACACTGGCGGCTATGGGGCAGGTACCACACTGGTCCCGTTCGACCTGGTAGGCGCCTGCTTCGAGTTCATCGGGTTTCTGTGGAAGCGCAAGACCGGCAAGCAGTGGGAGTTGACGGGCCTGAATGTCACGCAGGGCGGTGTCACGTTCCTTGACGAGTGGGCGCCGAAAACCGTCCGCCACGTGCTCGACGGCTACCGGTCGCATCGGAGGGGTCTGTGATCACCTACCGCCTCGACGTGGACGACAAGCAGGTTAATGCGGCGTTCAAGCGCTGGGAACAACACATCCCAGGCCTGCACAACCTTGTCCTGGCACGTGTGACCCAGCGCATGGCGGCAAATTCGCAACAGCATTTTCTTACAGGCCAAGCCCTCAAGGTTCGCACCGGGCGCCTGCGTTCTTCGATCATGGCGCGCCGCGTTTCGGACTTTGAGTACGGCATCGGCACCAACGTGGTTTATGCGCGCATCCATGAGTTTGGCGGAACAATTCAGATCCCAGAAATCCGACCCGTGAACAAGAAGGCCATGCGGTGGGTAGGCCCTGGTGGTCGCGTGTTTTTCGCCAAGCGTGTGCGGGCGCATTCTGTAGTCATGCCGCGCCGGTCCTTCATCGGGGCCGCCATCGACTACACCGTGTTCTCTGGGCAGTCCTCGAAACTCGCCGAGCTGGCCCTGGCGGAGCACATCAAGAAATACTGGGAGGCCGGGAATGGCGGCTGATAGCCCCGTCGAGGACATCCTCTACGACCTCAAGGCATGGCTCGCCTCCAAGGTGCCAACCAATTTGCGCGCCATCGAGACGGAACGCGCCGACGGCATGGTGTTGGCCGACCCCGTGCTCTACGAGGTCTCCGACGCGGACCCGTGGGGGCATGCGACGTATCCCGTGGTCCTCATCTACCCGACCGAGGCGCCTGTCCTCTCTGACGCCGACTCGGGACACGACGAGATCCAGCTTGCAGCGGAGATCCTTGTCGCCATCTCCGACGGGTCTCCGTCAGAGGGGACGAAGCGCATCCTCCGCTACATCGAGGCAATCCGCGAGACCATCAGGGACGACCGCACCATGACGGCGCAGGTCGATCTGATATCCACCACTCGCATGATCTACTACCCGACCGATCCGGACAGTGCGGGCATCCGGATAGCAACCATCGGGGTCGACATCCGCAAACTCTTGGACAGGTACTAGGGGGCACGATATGTATGCAGGCGTAGGCGCGAAACTCCAGATCGGCAAACAGGCCAACTGGTCGACGCTGGTTGCTCAGACGGTCGCGTTCTCCTTCGACAAGGAGGACATCAAGCTCCAGCCGGTGATCGGCAACGCTGACAGGCTGGTAGCCCGCAAGGGCACCGGGGCGCACCACATCCTCGGGACGAAGGTTGGCGGGTCGTTCGGCGGCAAGTGCTACCCGGACGAGATCGGGCTCCTCATCGCCGCAGTCATGGGCGCAGAGGTCGCCCCGGCTGCCGTCGACTCGAGCGCGGTCTATGACCACGTGTTCACCCCGATGTCCTCCGTGGCGGCCTCTTCGCTGCCGGAGCTGACCATCGCCATCGACCGCGTGGCTGCGATCAAGGGCTATGCAGTCAAGCTGGACTCCATGGACCTGGAGTTCAAGGGCGGCGACTACCTTCGGGCCACATTCAATGTCGTGGGGAGGCACGAGGAGACGGACACGATGGACGCGCTCACCCCGTCCACCAAGGTACCGTTCAACTTCGTCCACGCCGCGTTCACCGTGGGCGGCGCCGCCTACCACATCAAGAGCGGGAAGATCAGCTACAAAAACAACCTGGAGAACGACCTCTTCACGGCCTACGCGGCGGGAGGCTACATGGCGGAACCGGAGCCGCAGGCCAGGTCCGTGTCGGGGAGCATCGACGTGCTGTGGGACACCACTTCCGCGGCCACACGTGACGCGACGTTCGCCGCAGGGGCAAGCACCGCACTCGTGTTCGTCTTCACGAGCACCGAGGCGATCCTCACCGGCAAATACTACACGCTGACCATCAGCATCCCGCTGGCATTCGTCACCGACGGCAACGCCAACGTGTCGGGACCGGAGCGCCCGAACCTCCCGCTGACCTTCGAGGCCGAGGAGGACGCGGACGACAACCTATGCACGATCACGCTGCGCGATGCGCGGGCGACCGCCTACCTGTAGGAGGGGACATGGAGTGGAAGAAGCCCGACAAGCTGACGGACGCAGACCGCAAGCAACTGCGCGATGAAGCGCGTGCGACGTTCGACGGGCAGCGCATCCTGAAGCCTCGTTTCGGCTTTGAGATCGCAGCGTTCCGCGCCTCGTGCGCGCGCGAGTCCGGGGACATGCTGCACCTGCCCATCGCGGGCGGGGCGTTCGAGCAACCGGAAAAGGCGATGGAGATCATCACGATCATCCAGGAAGAATACCGCAGGGAAAAGAAAGGGGCAGTGAAGAAATGATCATCGAGGAAGCGCGAGCGAAGGGAATTTTCCGCACCAAAATCATGTTGGCGAAGGCATGGGAATCAGACCCGGACAAGGTGGACCCTGCCGATGGTCCGCTCATCGCCATGTATAAGGACGAATGGATCATCATGCGGGAACCCACAAAGGCCGAGTCGATGCGCATGAACGACAAGGACCCCACCGGCGTTGACGACGTTGCCCAGGCCTGCATCGAAGACCACACATTCACCCATCAGTCGAGTGAGGGCAAGGTCTCGTCTAAGGAGGTATGGGACCTAATCAAGACCTCCTTGACGCTGTATCGCTACGTTGTCGAAACGTGGGTGAAGTCTACCCCTTTAGTGCGACGGAGCAATGGAGAGTCCGCCAAGTTGCTCTCGTCTACTGCTGGGGCGGGCGCTTCCCTACCCGTGACATAGAGGAGGCGAATCAGGAATACGGCGCCATCGTCCACGGGGCCTTGGAAAGCCTGGACGGCATGACCGGGGCGCTGCACCACCTGCCGTTCGGCGGTGGGTTCATGGACCAGCCGGTCCGCACGATGGAAGTCGTATCCATCACGCGCGGAGTGTTCGGCGAGAAGATAGAAGCGGAGAGTCAAAAGCATGGCAACGCCCGTACTTGATTACAGAATCCGCTCAAAAGATGAAAGCAAGGCCGGGATAGACTCGGCCAAAGCCAACGCCGAAGGTCTGACCGGCAAGATGAAGGACCTCACCAAGGGCATGGAGGGTGTCAACAAGCTCGCGTCCACGATGATGGGCGCGGGCGCGCTCGCGGGCGTAACCATGGCGCTGCTCAAGGTCTACCAGGGAGCCGCGGAGTGTGAAGACGCTTTTATCAAGCTGAATCCCGAGATGGCGAAGACACCGGGTTCTGCGGCCAACTTTCAGCGCGCGGTTGACAGTCTGAAGGCAAGCATTGGTGGAGCGATAGCGACCGCGCTGGATCCGTTCAGGTCCTTCTTTATCGACCTGATAAGTCCGACCGATCTCGCCACCAAAAAACTCGTAGAGTTTGGACGCGAGTTCGACGCCCTAATGATCAAGTATGCGAGTACGGAACAGCTTACAGAGATCAAGCGAACGAAGGACCTAGCCGAGGCTACCGAAACACTTACGGCAAAACAAAATGATCTTGCCGACGCGAGGGCCAAGGTCAGCGCGTTATCAGCCTCCGAGGCCGCAAAGGGCCAGCTTGCCTATGAAGCATCGCAGGCCTACACAAAATCTGGAAACCAACCATCATACCTATACCCCATGCAGATGGCGCAGGGGGCATACGATGAAGCGCGGAAGCTGTCGGCAGCGAATACCGAAATAATCCAGCGCACCGAATCCGCGATTGAAACGATTCAGAACTTCATAAACAGGAACAGCACGGCAGTTGCCGGAGGTGTATCCGGTACGTCTAGATCAGGAGTGGCAGGCGAAACAGTAGATGGTACCGACCAGGGCTGGATGGGATACGCAGGAGGAGGACCAGAGTACCAGATTGAAAGCCTGTTGACCGGCATAGGGGACAGCATCCAGGAAGGACTCGAAGACTTTGCCGGGGGGACCTCCGCAGGATCGCAGGGCTACCAGTCGCAAGGCACGCAGGATCTGTCCAGGATCATAGGCATTATCTCATCCGTCGGATCAAGCCTCCTCAGCCTCATAACCTCCATCGACACTGTGCGCATCATCATGGACCCACTGGGAGTCATCCTGCGCTCGTTTGTCGCCACGCTGGAGCCGACGATAGACAGCCTGCTTACCCCGCTGATAGGCGCTCTGTCCATCATCGGGCAGACACTTGGAGCGTTCATAATGCCGATCCTTGAAGCGTTCGGACCCGTCATCCGCTACCTCTGCGATCTGTTCGCATCGGCGTACAACTTCCTGTTGCCGGTTTTCAATGCAATCATTTTCGTGTTCGACGGAATAGGCAAGGCGATCAGGGCGGCCATCCTTCCTTTCCAGCTTCTTGGAACGATCCTGGTATGGAGTTCCAAGGTTGTCAATGACTGGGTTTACAACACTTTCCAAAAAGGCATATTAGACAAATCCCGCGATACCGCCGGGGACCTTGCGGCGCAGCTCGCGGCAGTCATAGCGGCGGCTACTGCGGCGGCTACCGCAACCCCCACATACCTCGAACCCATCGACTTCGGGGACCTGACTGCGTCCGGTGAGCAGTACGTGGCGAACACCGGCGGATCGACTTCGACGGCAGGGACCGCAACGTACCACGCTACGACGATCAACGTGGCGGTCAACGCGCAGGGCGCCTACATCTCGGATCTTCGGGACTTCGCGCTCCTGATTCGCGATGAGATCAAGGCGGCGGAGGCGATAAACAATTGAGCACTTGGGTTTACACGCTGACCTACTCCGACGCATCCACGGCTGATATCACGTCCCTTGTCCTGCAAAAAACTGTGTCGTTGAGGCGTTGCCTGTGGAACGACATGCGCGCTAAAGGCGACCGCCTGACACTGGAGATGCGATGGTCGTCGGCTACGTTCAACAAGATCGTGGCGGATACCGGAGACATCGCGATCACGATAACAAAGGACGGGTCCGCGTGGTTCAAGGGAATCCTGACCCCGCAGCTTTCGCATGAGATGGACGCACGCCCGAAGTCGTTCGCCATCGAAGCCACCGACATGGGGCAACTCTTGCGCCATCGCATCAACGAATACTTCACCTGGGCAGGGTATTCGGTCTGCAATCCTGCCGATACTGCGCACTCCATCGTGCACCAGCTTGCGTACATGGCCGGATTCTCAGCCGGAGACCTTGCCGGGATCGCCACGATATCAAAGACCATCGACTACTTTTCCAACGACGACCTGGATAATAAATACTGGGACTTCCTGGACGAGCTTCAATTCCAATTCGGCTACGTCTTTTACTTCACGGCTGCCGGTGTTCTCGCGCTGTTCGACGTGTACCCGGCAACAGCAACGGCATCCTTCACGTTCTCCACGGGTGTTTCGGGTAACTGCCTTGGGCCGCTCTCCACCCGGAAAGCAGAGCGTCAGTACAAGGACGTGGAAGTTGACTGGTACGAGCACCAGGTCCTCGCGGATCAAATCGTGTTTTCCGAGACGCAAGGTGCCACTGAGGTATACAAGTGCCTCATCCCGATAGCGGCAGGCGGTTACTATCCAACCTCGTCGAACGTCGAGAGCATGTTCGCCGACTTCGCAATCGACGGATACGAGGTGTTGGCGGTAACAGACGCGGTCATCGACGAGCTGTCTGATTATGACGTTGTCAACTTGTCCGGAACAGCGGAGACTAAAAGATTCCCGGTTAAGTTCTACAACGGCGGCGCAGTTACTGAGTACATCAAGCGGCTTGATATCCGTGGAAACGCCATAGTCAAAAGCACGATACACCGCACGCGGCAGACTGTGTCCAACGATCTGCTTTTGAAACTGGACGCCGGATACTTGACCACGGAAGCGGATGCCACGCGGCTTTCCTCCGGCCTCAAACGGCATTATCAATACGCTCCGTTTACCTACCGCCTCGAATCTAGAACAGCGGTTGCCCTTGGCACGATCGTACTCCAGACCGAGGCTGCATTCCTTGGGCAGTCCAACAAGTGCGTGGTTGTCGAAGTAACCGAGCGCCCATGGGACGCGATCTACGAGTATGTCCTGGAGGGCATCGAGGCGTATTCGGCAAACGCCGTCACAACGCAAGGCGAACCGGTCGGGACTCGCAACGCGAACCTTGCGGCCGGGTCCGGGTCCTATGTTGACCCGCAGGCTGCAACCGTAGTCCTCCCGGAAGCGTCCTTGCTCATCCCGCTCTACATCTACCCGACCGGCGGAGGCATTGAGGCCAACTGGGCGCAGATCATCCTCCAGGCGCGGGAACATCAGGGCATCCAGTGCTACGTGGTCGCCAACCCGTCGAGCGGGCCAGGTACATCGACGGACGGCAACTACACCGACGCCATCAAGAAGATGCAGGGCGCTGGCGTGAAGGTCCTGGGATACGTCGCATCCACGTTCGCCGCCAAGTCACTGCAAAACGTCAAGGATGAGATTGCATCGTGGGTTTCGCTGTATCCTGGCGTTGACGGATTGTTTGTCGATGAAGTGAAGTACGAGGCGTCCCTATCTGATGCAACCAAGGCCTACTACCAAGCGATCTACTCCTATGCGCGGCAAGCAAGGCTTTACCCCGTCGTGGGGAACCCTGGGTGCGCAGTCCCGGAAGCGTACTTCACCAATGCCCTGTTTGATATCTGCGTGGTCCACGAGGGAGACGCATGGCCCACCAAGGCGGCGCTGTCTCTCTACGCCTACAATACCGACTACGACCGCAAGCGCCGTGCCGTGCTTGTCTATGACGAGGCATGGTCAACGGCGTCGTTCAAAATGTGCTTGAAGTACGTCGGGTCCGCCTACTGCAACAATACCACGGGGCCATGGGACAGCATTTCCACGAACCTCGCGGAACAATTCCAGTTCATCGGTAACCGCTCCGTACAGCTGTCGTTCGAGGCCGACGACGCGACCGACGACGACCGCCTCCCTGACGGCGACGCCCTCCTTGACTGCCAGACGCCGGAGCTATCCTGGCACGGGAGCTTTGGGACCTTGATGCCTAAGCTCCTGCCCGGCAAGCGCACCGTGTTTGAGCCGCCATACATCGGGTCGGTGCTGAACCCGCGTTGCCTGTGGCCAGGGCGCGGAGCCGTCGGCGTGTGGAAGGCGACGACGAACCTGCTGGCGGCGCTATACCCATCCGATTGGTCAACGGCAACCGGAGGGAAAACTTGTATCAACGGGGCTACGGCAGTCCTGGAATATGTAGCTTCCCTCGGGAGAACAGCGACAAGAGTAACATTTAGCGGTGCTGCAAGCGGAGCCGTCCATAGATCAATATCCCTCTCCGCGTCAACGGCCTATTCGGGAAGCATGTGGGTTTATTGCGAAACGGGCTTTGCTGTAAGCATCGAAATGAGCGATTTTATAGACCAGGGACTAAATACTTCGTGGACACTAGCTCCCGGACTAAATTATATTTCCACATCCGGAACCACAGATGCCCATACTGCAAGGTATTTTACGCTACTATCAAACGTAGCTGGTGTATGCTGGATACTCGACGGACAGCTTGAAAACTCCCCCTACGCCACGCCCTTCACGCCTTCGACCCGTGCGGCGGGGAGCCTGGACTTTGCGTATCCATTTGACGACGATATAGCATTCTCTGTTCGCCCCGGATTTACCTTTGATTGCGCCGAGGTTGGCAATAAACGGATATTCTTCAACGCTATAGGTCCCACCGGTGGCTTGATGATCTACTACGATCAATCCACTGATAGGATTGTTGCCAACCTGTATAAGACTGCTGGTGTATATTTTAAAAAGATAACGCCTGCATTTACAACCAATGCGGCGCTACAGGTAAAGCATAGCATACTCTGCAAACCAAACACGACGGCAGGATCAGTCGCTTTATATCTTAATGGAGTGGAATGCGCAGAGGGGATGGCTGGCGGAGATTGTTCCGGCGTAAACATCTCGGGGAATATCTATTTTGGATATGATTACGGCGGCGCAGGATCGGAGGCCGACAGCGCCATGGGCGATTTCGTACTCGACCCGTCGCGGACCTTGACAACGGCGCACTACCTCACCGGCCGCCCCTACTACGACCCGCACGAGGTGATGACGGCGGCGCGGAACATCCGCCTCAGCGCGCAGGGTAGCCGCAACTACAACAGCCCGTCGGTGTGGACGGACAGCTACGGGCGCGAGGCGAGCGTGGACGCGGCAGAAGGATTCCAGGTCAAGGACGCCACGGGGAAGATCCTGTTTCAAACGCCGAACGCGGCGCTTGTCGAAGGCAGCTATCCGATGGGGCAATACTTCGGGGAGAAGTACGCCAATGCAGTCTACCAGCTTGTTAGCGTAACGTCGTTTACTCTGAATACATGGTACACGCAAGGCATAATCAACAATGGATATACAAATGTTCGCGGTGTGAAGCTGAAATACAGGATGCACGGACAGGGTGGACCATCTATTACGCCCTGCGCTTTTATCTGTTTCAGGCCCACTGGAACTACGTGGGACATAAACTATGATGACATGACGCCGATGGACGGTATCTATCTTGGAGGTCCATCGACTTCAATCATCGAGCGCGTTGGCATGATAGACGTTCCTGTTTCGGGAGACCAATTTGACTACAACGTCTATCTACTTGCGCCGACATCGTCATCCGTCATTCTGCAAATAGAACAGATAGGAATATACGCATGATCTACAAACTCGAAACACTCCCTGACGGCACTATCACCGGTTACCGGATGGTCTCCGAGCGGGACCGCGAGTGCGGGCCTGACGAGGTTGTCGGCAACCCTGGGCAGATCGTGAACGCCGACGGCAAGTGCATCAAGCGTCTAATCGACAATCCCGACTTCGGCAAGGTGATTGGGCAGCGTCCAGTGGGCGGAGTATCCATGGACAAGGGCGCCGCTACCCTCCAGTACGAGGACATCCGTGACACCCGCCGCCGCATCATCGTGTCCCGCCATCCGGACCCGCCAACCGCCGCCGAGGTGGAGGCCGCACGCATCGCCGCGATCAAGGCGGAGATCCACGCCGCCTACACGCAGGACGACGAGCTGAAGCTTATGGCGCTGGGTATAGCGGACCCGACGGACGCCGAGTACCTGGCCTACCGAAAGGCCATCGCAGAGATCAAAGCCAAGCACCCAAAGGAGACAGCATGACGATAACCGAGATTCTCCCGCTCATCGGCGGGGCCGCTGGGATCTGTTCCGTTGTGATCTTCTTTTCCAACCGGCGCAAGGCCGCGATCGAGATCGGAAAGCAGGAGGCAAAGATGGACGAGCTTTGCGGCAGCGTCGAACGCGCATGGAGCAAGATCGAGGTCATCGCCAACGGGGAACAGGAGCGGGCGGTCCAGTACGGCAAGATTGAGGTGCGACTCGATTTCATTTCCAAGGGCGTCGACGATCTTGGCCGCACGATGCGCGAGGAGATCAAGGGCCTCCGCGACGCCAAAGAGGGAAGGGCGTCGTGAGGTACGTCGATGCCTACCTGACGCCCAACTTCGGCTCCTGCTCCATGGTCCCCATAGTCCCGCGCGGGATCGTGATCCACTGGCCCGGCGTGGCTGGCCAGCGCCCCCCGGCAATCATCGAGTATTGGCAGGAGCGCGGGGACTTGAATATCCAGTTCCCAGGCTTTGCATGGGACGCTATGGGGCCGGCTGAGCGCGAGGCCTTGCTTCTGCAGATCCTCCGCGAAGGCAAGATCGCACCGCGTCGGGGCTACGGGTCCGCCAACGCCATCGTCGACGGCGTCGATGTCTACCGCACCATCCCGTGGGACCGCGAGGCGTTCCACGCCGGGGACAACTACCCCAACTTCGCCCATGAGGCCATCCGGCTTTTCGGACCGAACCCAAACAGGGGAACGGTGGGGATCGAGCTTTGCCATCCCGACTCCACGGGACGACCGACCGGGGACACTATGATGTCAGCCATCGAGGTGTGCGTCTCGCTTTGCCGGGAACACAACTGGGACCCGCTAGAGAGGATATGGTTGCACTCCCACGTCACCGGCAAGGGGACGCCGTGGGGGATCCAGACACATGAGGGACCGTGCCATAAATGGTTCTACGAAAATCAGGACGAGTGGGCCGCGTTCAAGGCGACCGTCGCGGCGGAAGTGGAGCACGCGGCATGATCTGTAAACGCAAAATAACCTTGGAGGTCAAAACATGAAAGCGAAAGATGCCAGCCTGTGGGCCAAAATCCTTGCCGCTCTGATCGCCATCGGCGGCAGCTTCGCCGTGGGTCGCGGGTGGTTGCCGGATATCAAGGTGGACGACGTGCTGAAGTTATCCGCGTTCGTCGCCGTCGTGTTCGTCACCGTGGACCTGAATCTCCTCGCGGAGAAGGTGTTCCACTGGACCCCAGCAGCGCCCGCGCCACCCGCGAAGGCGAATCCCCTGGAGGGGATGCCGGGATGACCCGTGCCTTTGCCTGGCTCGCCGCCCGTATCGCCGCCCTCCGCGCCTGGTCCGCAACCCATGGTCCGCTGGCCAAGGTCCTGGGCTGGGTAGCCGTCGTGGCGCTCTCGATCCTGGCCGGGATGGCGCTGCTCGGGGTCCTGCTCCTGGTGGCGCGGGACAAGGTGGAGGGCAAGGACGCGCCGGCTACCGCTGATAAGATCAAAAAGGAGGCCAAGGATGCCCATGATTCCGAGGCGGCCCGCGTGGCTGCTCTGCCTGCTGATGCTGTGGTGGATGCTCTGCCCAATGCCGGGGAGGTGCGCGGAGTCCGAGACGGCGCCATCGAGCGCGGGAAAGCCCGAATCGCTGATCTGCTTAACCGGTACCGAGTGGGCGCGGATGGCCGAGGAGATCCAGGCGGAGGTGGACCGGACGGCAACGGAGGCGGCTGACGAGGCCGTCAAGGCCGCCGTGGCCCCGCTCCTGGCGGACCTGGCGGGCATCCGGGCGGAGCGCGACGGCTGGAAGGCCAAGGCCGAGGCTGGGGAGGCCGCTCTGCGTGTGGAGCGTAAAAATGTGCAGGACCGTGACGCGGAGCTCGTGGTGACCCGCCTTGTCGCCATCCTGGCCGTTATCGGCGTGGCTGTCGGAGCCGGGCTCCTGGGGCACGCGATACCATAGGGGCGCTGGCGGGTTGACACCGGAACCCAAAGGAAGTATATTCAACGTGCCGGAGTGATGCCCGGCAACATTGGAGGAGATCGGGCCATAGGACAGGGCGACCTCCAACGCCCGCGGGATTCATCCCCCGCAGTCCTGTGGCCCGACTTTTTTTGTTGGAGGCGCAATGAGCGACAACCACCTATCCATCCTTGAGGACGCGCAGAACGCGCTTGCCCAAAGTGGCCGCGTTATCGAAGCGTTGAAAGGCGCCATCGCCGCGATGAAACCCAATGCAGACCTTGGCGCCGCAATCGTTTCGAGCGGTAAGGTCTACGAGGTCCGGGAGGCGGCCAAGGAGCTCTCGATCCAGATCGCTCCGGGAAAATACCTTGGCCCTTCCCAGTTGTACGCCTTCCTACGCTCCACCTGGATGATAATGAAGCGGCGTGACCCGAGAACTCACTGGGACTACCACGCCCCGAAACAGGAGCATGTTGACGCGGGCCGGATGAAGCTGGAGGAACGGATGTCCAACGCGGAAACGGAGGACGGGAGCATGATAGTCAACCGCATGACCATCATCACGCCCAAAGGCCTAGTCTACATCAGAGAGAAAATCACGAAGGCAATCGAGGAAGGAGCGATCTATGGGCTCATTGGAGGCTGATCCTGTCGTTTCCGAGATCCTAAAGCTCCATGAAAAAATAGCCTTTGAACAGAAGAGGGCGCGCGTTTTGCGACGGGAATACAATTCATTGGTATCGAAACATTACAAGTTACGCGATAGGGAGGCTCTTGTACAGTTCAAATTCTGCGAACATTTGAGGGCCGAAGGAATAGACCATCAGGAACAGGTTGTCGTGGAAAGCGGCAGAATAGACGTTCTAACATCCGCTTGTGTAATCGAAATTAAATACGGAAATCAGGACGCGGTTATTTATCAGGCCATAGGGCAACTTGCCTACTATGGAACCTTCTACCCATTCCATAGTCGCGTGATCGTAATCACGGGAAATCCGTCTGCAAAGATGCAGAAAGTTCTCGAAACACTTGGTATTGAATGGAGGGTATTCACATGCATCCCGATATAACCATTGCCGAAAAGGTAAATAAACTCCACCAGGAAATAAAAGACGCGCTAACAGGCACAATAGAAAAAGCGATTCTTATAGGAAATTATCTCGTGGAAACAAAGGAGCGTGTTGGCCATGGTAGCTTTGGCGCGTGGATCAAAGCTTCATGTTCATTCAGTCATAGTGCGGCTGACAACTATATCAAAATTGCAAAATGGCAGGAACAAATTCGCACGCGGTGTGGGAATTTGCAGGAAGCCTATCAGGTTATAGCCTCCATCGAAACCAAGGAGAAGCAGGCGGAGGCAAAGGCACGCGAGAAACGGATCAAACACGTAGTCGAGACCGGGGAGAAGCCTGCGGACTGGACTCGGGCCGATGATTACGAGTTGAAGAAAAAGCGTGACGCGGATGCCTTCACTGAGCGTATGGAGAAGATCGAGTCGGAGGATGCCGAATTAAAGGACGCCAGGACATACGACCCTCGCAAGGTCGATGCGCTAATTGAAGAAGCCAAAGAATACGTCGAACAGGAAAAAGCCAACGCCCACCTCGCCATGACCGGCATCGAGAACTACACGCAGAAAGGCATCTTCGTGGCCATCGAGCACTACGTCAACTCATTTGACACGACGGCCCGGAAACTGGAGGCGGCGCACAACCTGATCAAGAAGCTGAAAATCATGGCGGCGCACCTGGACGCCCTATCCTCCGCCGAGGCGAAAAGGTGACCGATCGCCTAACACGTGTTCGTAGCCGATTGTTGAAAATAGTTGTTGACATACCTCCTATCATATCCTATTATGGTCGCTATGGACAACGAAACGCGATTCACCTTTATCCTCCCCCCGCTCCTCCGGGCGAAGATCCTCTCTGAGGCAAAGGACGCTGGGAGGTCCGCAGGGGACATAGTCCGCAGGGCGCTGGAGGAGCACTTCGCCAACGCCGCAGGTAAACAGCGCAGGAGGCCCACATGACCTTCGCAATCCTCTTTCTCATCGCGCTCCTTGCCGACCCGCTGATCCTGCTGCCCAGCCTGCTGCCCCGGAGGCGCGCATGAACTCAATCATGCTTGGAAACCTGTCGATCGCAGACATGGAGCGGAGGCTCGGCATCAGCTTCCCTGAGCCCTTTAGGGCCGACATGGAGATGCGGCGCGAAATGAACGCATCGGACACTCCAGCCGGGAAGTGGCACTGCTTCGACATGCCGTTCCTTGTTTGCTGCGGAGACAAGGAGACCGCCGAGTATGTGCGCGACAACCTGGCTCCGCTGTCCGGGCAGATGACCGGACAACTGCAAATAAGCTGGAGGCGCGCATGAAACACAAGCTGGCATGGAGATTTCGCAAGGGCAGCATGGCTGACCCGATCAAAACGCTCCCGTGTGGTTGCAAGCAGTACGTCTACGACGGAACCATCGTCAAACATTGCGAGGAGCATATGCCGCCACGAGAGTGCGAGGACAGCGAGGGTGAGGCCATGATACAGCGCGAATTGGACGACTATTGATGTGCGCTATACCTGGGTCAGACGGACAGCGCCTCGAGATGCTACGCAAAGCAACGGAAGAGCTCATAGAGGCGTTTAAGGCGTACGACTCTGAGCATTGCCACTACACGCGCCGCAGCCTGGAACTTGCCATGGAAAAGGCGGAAAGGTTGGTGCGCGAATGATCCCCCGCTGGCTATGCGCCGTGGTTGCGCTGCTGGTCTCCGGCGGCATCATCGCCCTTGCCGTGGCGCTCCGCCGCTCCGTGCTGCGACGCGCTGAGGCGGAGCGGAACCTGCCCGTAGCGCGTCCTCGGATTGGGGGCGACCAATGATCCCCGTTGTCATCCTGGTCGCCCGTCTTTTCTCCGCGCCCGCCCCTCACGTCGAGCTGGTGGTGCATGCCGCCCTCGCCGCCGGTACTGACCCCGCCGTCGCCGTCTCGCGTGTGGAGTGGGAGGCCAGCTTCGATCCGACGGCGGAGCGCTTTAACGCCTGGGATGGATCAACCGATTGGGGCTTTGCGCAATTCAACAGCGTCTACCACGACCAGCATCGCGACGACCTCCGGGCCCACGTCGTGGCCATGGAGCGCTTCCAGGCGCTTTGCAACGCCCGCGCAGCCGGGGATCCGCGCCTCGGCCTTGCGATGTATCACCGCTGGAACCTGGACGCTCAGGGCCTGGCGTACGCGGATGCCGTGTGGTCGATCGTGGTGGTCGTCCGCGCGCAGGGGCAAATCACGCCGCGGCGTTCGGGAGGGGATCCGCGGATTATGGTCAACTACGATGCGGGCGCAGGACTGGAGCTCCTGGACGGCTCGCGCACGGCCAAGGAAGAGCGCACGGAAAAGGCCCGTGGACAGGCTCGCCATGAGCCGGAAGCAATTGTCGAGCGGCCGGTGTGGCGCACAGTCCGCGCCGGTCGCCTATCAGAGGAAAGGAGAGCGGCATGATAACAGATCATCCGGCGCGCGTCACGGTCCTGCGCGACAGCGTGGAGACCTTCGGCCTGCGGGTCGAGGGACGAGGGCGCCACGCATCGGACGCGGCAGTCGCGCTGATCAAGCGCAACCAGGCTTTTCGCTACGACCGCGTCGAGGGCTTCAGGGTCTACGGAACCATGCGCGGGATTAGGGCGTGCCTGCGAGAGCTCAGGGAGCGCGGCATCCTGCATGAGCTGGTGTTTTCGCCGCAGATGGACGGGGTCCAGTTCGACCCGGAGGCAGGGGTATGAGCGAAATCAAACGGTGGGCCATAAAAGGAATCCGGTGCGTGGTCATAAGGACGGATATGGGGCACCTTTGCGGTTATGTCGGAATTACATCCGATCATCCTTTGTACGGTGTCGATTATTCATCCGAAACTCCCGCGTTGAATAGGTTTTTTGAGGAATGGAAAAAACAAACCGTGGGAGACAGGGGTATCGTTTCTATTCTCTGCGCTAGCATGCATACAGATCACGGGGCATTGACTCCTGAATTATTTTTCGATGTGCACGGAGGAATTACATTTTCCGGCCAGGGAGGAAAATACCCAACCGATGAAAAAGATCTCTGGTTTTTCGGATTTGACTGCGCACATGCAGGCGATACGCCGGAAAACTGGACCGAGGATCGATGCATTGCAGAGACCGAACGGCTTGCAGAGCAGATAGCCGAGCTATCCGAAATACAAGAGGCCGCGTCATGACGTACCACTGTTACGCCTACCTTGACCACGCGGCTTTTTGGTTGGACTGCGTGCTGCATAAGGCGGACGCGGACCACGCGGCGGAGGTCGAGGTAACCGCCGCGCACCCCTACGC
>Ga0172380_10001798_pt1 | contig 36216 bp, 32 predicted proteins | sample Leawe162metaG_FD_119747 | JGI IMG/M metagenome (GOLD analysis project Ga0172380, IMG submission 119747) | Leachate microbial communities from a municipal landfill in Southern Ontario, Canada - Leachate well 162 metaG | ecosystem: Engineered > Solid waste > Landfill > Unclassified | place...
CATGTTGCCGGTGAAGGCGGACAGGTGGCCGATGGATTGCGGCAGGTCTTTTTCGGTAAGGTAGCGATAGGTTTCGTCTTGTTTTGCGACCACCGGCAACGGCAGGAACGGCAGCAGGCGCTGCGCCACACCCACCGCGCCCGCGCCCGGCCCGCCGCCGCCGTGCGGCGTGGAGAAGGTCTTGTGCAGGTTCATGTGGATCACGTCGAAGCCCATGTCGCCGGGTTTGACCTTGCCGAGGATCGCGTTCAGGTTCGCGCCGTCGTAATACAGCAGCCCGCCCGCGTCGTGGACGATTTTCTGGATGTCCGTAATGCGCTTCTCGAACACGCCCAAGGTGGACGGATTGGTCAGCATCAGCCCGGCGGTCTGCGGGCCGGTCGCGGCGCGCAGCGCATCCAGGTCGACGTCGCCATTCGCATCGGTCGGAATCTCCTTCACGGTGTAGCCGCACATCACGGCGGTGGCTGGGTTGGTGCCATGCGCCGCATCCGGCACGATGATCTCGGTGCGCGCCGTGTCGCCGCGCGCGTCGTGGTAGGCGCGTATCATCGCGATCCCCGCGAATTCACCCTGCGCGCCCGCCATCGGCATCAGGGAAACGCCCTCCATGCCGGTCACGTCTTTCAGTATTTCCTGTAGATCATATAAACAGGCCAGCACGCCCTGACCGGTGGCTTCCGGCGCAAGCGGATGGCGCGCGAGGAAGTTCGGCAGCATCGCCAGCGTGTTGCAGGCGCGCGGGTTGTATTTCATCGTGCAGGAGCCGAGCGGATAGAAATGCGTGTCGATTGAAAAGTTCTTCTGCGACAGTTTTGTGTAGTGGCGCACCACATCCATCTCCGAGGCTTCCGGCAGCAGCGGGCGATCCTGGCGCAATAGTGCGGGCGGGATGCCTGTCCTGAGCCCGGTCGAAGGGCCGCTGGCTGCGGCAGAATGATGAGGGGCTTGAGCCGCATTGCGGCGGCCGGGATGGGAGCGTTCGAAAATCAGCATGGGTGTAGCAACCTTGGTTTTGTAGGTTGGGTTAGCGGCTTTGCCGCGTAACCCAACAGCATTTTTCAATCATGTTGGGTTACGCCCATGGGCTAACCCAACCTACGTTCAAATGGCCTGCAACGCCGCCAGCGCCGCATCATAATTCGGCTCGTTCTTGATCTCGCTGACCAGTTCGGTATAGCGCACCACATTGTTGCCATCCAGCACGATCACGGCGCGCGTCGCCAGTCCGGCCAGCACGCCATCGGCGATTTCCACGCCGTAGTTGCGCAGAAATTCACGGCCGCGCATCAGGGACAGGTTGACCACGTTGTCCAGCCCTTCGCTGGCGCAGAAACGTGATTGTGCAAATGGCAAGTCAGCGGAGATGGTGACGACCACGGTGTTGTCCAGACCGCTCGCAAGCTGATTGAAGCGCCGCTCGGAAGCCGCGCAGGTCGGCGTGTCCAGGCTCGGCACGATGTTCAGCACCTTGCGCTTGTTGCCAAAACTTGCCAGCGTGGTGTCCTTCAAATCTTTGCCCACCAGCGAGAAGGCCGGTGCGGTTTGTCCTGCTTTGGGAAAGTCGCCGTTCAGTTGCACGGGGTTGCCGCCAAGGTTCGTACTGTGTGCCATGTCGTTCTCCTTTAGTGAAGTGCGTGGCGTAACGCCGCCACATAGCGTTGCAAATCTTCGCTGGTCTTGGTTTCGGTGGCGCAAACCAGAATCGCGTTGCCCAGTTGCGGGTAATGCGGTTGCAGATCCAAGCCGCCCGAGATGCCCTGCTCAGCCATGCTCGCCAGCACTTTGGCGGAAGACTCGGGTAAATGCAATACCACCTCATGAAAATGCGCTGCGCTGAACAGGCGCTTCACGCCGGGCACGCCGCTGGCCTGTACCGCGAGCGCCTGCGTGTTGGCGTGCGATGTCGCGGCAACGCGGCGCAGGCCATCAGCGCCGAGCAATGCCATGTGGATGGTCGCCGCCGTCACCATCAGCCCCTGGTTGGAGCAGATGTTGGAGGTCGCCTTGGCGCGGCGGATGTGCTGTTCGCGCGCCTGTAGCGTCAGGGTGAAACCTTGTTTGCCGTCCAGATCGACGGTGCGGCCGATGATGCGCCCCGGCATCTGGCGCACCAGCGCCTGCTTGCAGCACATGAAGCCGAAATACGGCCCGCCGCTGGACAGCGGCGCGCCGAGCGGCTGGCCATCGCCGACCGCGATGTCCGCGCCTGTTTCCGCCCATTGTCCCGGCGCTTTGAGCAACGCCAGCGTCAGCGGGTTCACCAGCGCGATGGCCAGCGCGCCTTGTGCATGCGCCCAAGCGGTCAGCGCATCGACATCTTCCAGCGCGCCGAAGAAATTAGGCTGCGGGATCACCAGTGCGGCGATGTCGCTGCCCGCGTGCTGCTGCAACGCAGCGAAATCGGTGGTGCCGGTCGCGATGTCGAACGGGATTTCCACCAGTTCGATGTTCTGCAATTTGACGATGCTGCGCGCTGCGCTGCGGTACATCGGGCTGACAGAAGCGGGCAGCAGCACACGGCGCGAAGTCTTGTGTGCGCGAACCGCCATCAGGATCGCCTCGGCCAGGCCGGATGCGCCGTCGTACAGGCTGGCGTTGGACGCATCCATGCCGGTCAGCGACGCGATCATGGTCTGGTATTCGTACAGCGTTTGCAGCGTGCCCTGGCTAGCCTCGGCCTGGTACGGCGTGTAGGCGGTGTAATACTCGCCGCGCGTGGCGATCTCCCAGACCGCTGCGGGGATGTGGTGTTCGTAGGCGCCCGCACCGATGAAGTTGAGCGGCTGGCTGTCCTGCGCGGCACGCTCGCGCATCAGGCGCGTCACCTGCATCTCGTTCAGCCCGTCGCCGATGGCGGTCAGCTTGCCGCTTTTCAACGCGGCAGGAATTTCGTCAAACAGCGCGTCGATATTTTTTGCGCCGATGCTGGCGAGCATGGACTGGATGTCCTGCTCGGTGTGTGGGATGAAAGGCATTTCAATTCCTTTGAGAAGGGGGAAGGGATAAGGGGAAAGGGTAAAAACCGAGGCGCGCAACGCGCGCCACCCTTATCCCTTCCCTCTTATCCCTTCCCTGCGGTTAATGTGCTTCGCTGTCCACAACGGCCTGGTACGCCGCCGCATCCATCAGCGCGGACAGATCGGCCGCGTTGTCCGGCTTCATCTTGAACATCCACGCTGCGTAAGGGTCGGTGTTGATGGCTTCCGGCGCGCTGTTCAGTTCGCCGTTCACCGCCGTCACTTCACCGCTCACCGGCGCGTACACGTCGGCGGCGGCCTTGACCGATTCCACGACCGCGCATTCTTCCTTGGCCTTGAGCTTGCGTCCGACTGCCGGGGTTTCGACAAATACCATGTCGCCCAGCAGTTCCTGCGCGTGCTGGGTGATGCCGATGCTGATGGTGCCGTCGGCTTCGCTCCTGACCCATTCGTGGGAGGCGGTGTATTTAAGATTGCTCGGGTTGCTCATGATGTCTCCAGATAGTTAACGGTTATTCTATTTTCGTCATTCCCGCCCTACGACAGGCTCAGGATAAACTGACCTGCGGTCATGCGGGAATCCAGTTGATAAAAACGCTGGATTCCGGGTCAAGCCCGGAATGACGTCCTATTCAATCAGCCCTTTGCCGTCGCGCGCGAACGGATACTTCACTACTTTCGCCGCCAGCATTTTATCGCGGATCGACACTTCCACCTGGTCGCCGGTTTGCACTTCCTTGGGCACGCGCGCCAGCGCGATCGACTGGTTCAGGGTGGGCGAGAAACTGCCGCTGGTGATTTCGCCTTCGCCGTGCGCGGTGTGCACCTTCTGGTGGCCGCGCAACACGCCGCGATCCTGCAGCACCAGCCCGACCAGCTTGCGCGTCGGCGGGTTGGCGAGCAGCGCGGCCTTGCCGATGAAGTCGCGTTCGCTCTTCAAATCCACCGTCCATGCCAGGCCAGATTCCAGCGGATTCACGCTCTCGTCCATGTCCTGACCGTACAGGTTCATGCCGGCTTCGAGGCGCAAAGTGTCGCGCGCACCCAGCCCGCAAGGCTCGACGCCCTTGTCCGCCAGCGAGTTCCAGAAATACGGCGCGGCGATGGAGGGGAGCATCACCTCGAAACCGTCTTCGCCGGTATAGCCGGTGCGTGCGATGAACATCGTGCCGACCACGACGGCGCTGAAAGGCGCGAGCTTCTCGGTCAACTGCTGGCTGCCGGGCATCGCCGCCCAGAGTTTTTCCTTGGCTTTCGGCCCCTGGATCGCGATGATCGACAACTCGGGATGGTCGGCGATTTCCAGCGGCGGCTTTTCCGCAGAGTCTTCGTCCTGTTTTTCAAAGATAAGCGCCGCGGCCTCTTCCTGGCTCATATCTCCAAACAGATAGGCATTCGGTATTCTCCTGACTGCTTCCTCCGGAGCCAGAGCTTCGCTTTCCGCGCAACTTTCACTTTCTGCTCCATCTTCGCCTGACGCGTAGCATTCGGGATGCACCTTCGCGTGCTCGGCAGCCTGCTGCCTCATCCACGCGATATCCTTGTCGGCCGTGCCCGCGTTCACCACGATGCGAAACCACTGCTCTTCCATGAAATACACGATCAGGTCGTCGATCACCCCGCCGTTTTCCAGCAGCATGCAGGAATACAGCGCCTTGCCGGGAACGGTGAGCTTGTCCACGTTGTTTGCCAGCAGGTAGCGCAGGAAGTCGCGCACACCCTTGCCCTTGATGTCCACCACGCGCATATGCGACACGTCGAACATGCCGCAATCATTGCGCACCTGGTGGTGCTCGTCGATTTGCGAACCGTAGTTCACCGGCATATCCCAGCCGCCGAAATCGACCATTTTTGCGCCCATCATCCGGTGCGCTTGATTTAAAGGGGTTTGTTTTAATGTCATATTCGCTTTCTGCAAATGAAAAAGGCGTAGCGCAGTTGCGCTACGCCCCATCTGTCCTTGGTACCTGAGAGATTGCGATGATGCATTAAAAATCGCGTGCCCCTTCGGTGGTTGGATAATCCAACGCTCTCCAGATTTGCCTGTACCAATGGTTCATGAGCCTGAGCGGTTGCGGGTGTTGCGCCTTCGGCGGTGTTCCAGTACGTGAAGCGATACTGGCCGACACTCTCTCCCATTGGTTTGAACGGCAGGGCGAATTATGCCGGAAAGCATGAGGGCTGACAAACAGCCTGTCAGCAAGCCCGCCCGCCGCTCACCCGTTCGATGCCCGCCAGGTCGCGCGCCGAAAACACCTCGGCGTACCCCGCCGCAGCAAGCAGTTCGCGCACCCGTCCGGCCTGGTCGTAACCGTGTTCGAACAGCAGCCAGGCACCGGCATCGAGATGCTCCTTCGCATCCGCGACGATGCGGCGGATGTCGTCCAGCCCGTCCGCGCCGGAAGCCAGTGCATCGCGCGGCTCGAAGCGCAGGTCGCCCTGCGCGAGATGCGCGTCACCGTCGGCGATATACGGCGGGTTCGATACGATCAGTTCGAAGCGTTCACCAACCAGCGCGGAAAACCAGTCGCTTTGCAATAAACGCACGTTGCCGATGTTCAGCCGCCGCGCATTTTCCCGCGCCACTTCCAATGCGTCCGGCGACGCATCTACCGCCGTCACCTCGACATCCGGCCGCGCATGGGCGATGGAGAGTGCAATCGCGCCGCTGCCGGTGCCGAGATCCAGCACGCGGCCACGTTGCGGGATGCGCTGCAAAGCCAGTTCGACCAGCAACTCGGTGTCGGCACGCGGAATCAGCGTCGCGGGCGTCACCCTGAACGTCAGCCCGTAAAATTCGCGCTCGCCGAGCAGATAAGCGATGGGTTCGCCGCGCAAGCGCCGCTCGAACAGCGCCACATAGCGTGCCTGCTGTTCGGCGTCGAGGGTTTGTTCGGGGTGGGTGAGCAGGTAAGCGCGGTTCACCTGCAACACCGCCTGCAGCAGGCATTGCACCTCGATGCGCGCACTCCCGGCATCCAGCCCGAGCGCGGCTTCCAGTGCGATTTTATCTTGCGTCAGGATGGATTCGATGGTGTGCGGCATAAACTGGCATGTGCGGGGTAGCGAGCGAGTCACTACGCGAGTTCACGTCAAGACCCATGTGCAGGAAGGTTTTTGAGAGCTTCTTGCGCGGCCGCATTATCCTGTGCAGCCGCTTTTTTCCACCACTCTGCCGCCTTGGCTGCGTCCTTGGGCACGCCCTCACCTTTGTCATACATTACGCCGATGTTGTATTGCGCAAAATCACTCCCCTGTTCGGCGGCTTTTTGATACCACTCTGCCGCCTTGGCATAGTCTTTGGGTACGCCATCTCCGTTGTAATACCTCCTGGCGAGACCCACTTGATCTTTTAAAATACCGGACTCTGCTTTCCGCTTCACCTCGGCAAACTTGGCCTCTGCGGTTAGCGGCCCCGCATTAAATTGACCGGACAAATTTGTGCCCTGCTGAGGCTCTGCCTTGCCGCCAGACTCCCCATCACCGCAACCGGCGATTGTGAACAGCATCATGAAAATAATTTTACGCATTACGGTACCCCGATAAATTAGCGGCAATGAGTGGCGGCTGCACTGAGATTTGGCCGCCGCAGTTTGCAGGCCTTCACGGCCATATTTTACTGCGCCAGTTTGCTGTGGCGGATCGAATAGGTGAAATAGACGATCACGCCGAGGGTCAGCCAGACGATGAAGCGCAGCCAGGTCTGTGCCGGCAGGAAGGCCATCAATCCCGCGCAGGAGATCATGCCGAGCACCGGGAACAGGTGGCCGAACGGGTTCTTGAACGGGCGCGGCAGATTCGGCTGGCGGATGCGCAACACGATGACGCCCAGACAGACCAGCACGAAGGCTGCCAGCGTGCCGATGTTGACCAGCTCCGCGAGCGCTCCGAGCGGGAACATCCCGGCGGCCAGCGACATGATGATGCCGGTGATAACGATGATGCGCACCGGCGTCTTTCTTTCCGGATCGACCTTGGACAGAAACGGGGACATCAGCCCGTCGCGCGACATCGACAGGATGATGCGGGTCAGCGCGTAGTAGAGCACCAGCATCACGGTGGTCAGCCCCGCGATGACGCCGGTGGCGACCAGCGCCGATGCCCAATTATGTCCGAGCAGTTGCAGCGCATGGGCGACCGGCGAGGAAACGCCGAGCTGTGTGTAGGGCACGATACCGGTCAGCAGGCCGGATACGACGATGTAAATCACGGTACAAAATGCCAGCGAGGCGATGATGCCGGTCGGCAAATCGCGCTGCGGGTCCTTGGCTTCTTCCGCCGCCGTCGAGACGGCATCGAAGCCGACGTAGGCGAAGAACACCAGCGACGCGCCCGCCAGCACGCCGGTGGTTTTGCCATCCGGCAAAGTGTTGAACCAGCCATAGGGCATGAACGGATGCCAGTTGGCCGGATCAACGTTGAACGAGGCGATGGCGACAAAAATGGCGATGGCCGATACCTTGACGAACACCATCGCGGTATTGAGCTGCGCGCTCTGCTTGATGCCGACGATCAGCAGCCCCATCAGAATCAGGATGATGGCGGCGGCGGGCAGGTTGATGATGCCGCCAAGTTCCGGCGACTTGGTGAGCATGTCCGGCAAACTCATGCCCATCGCGGAAAGGGCATTGTTGAAATAGCCCGACCAGCCGTTGGCGACCGCCGCCACCGACACGCTGTATTCCAACAGCAATATCCAGCCGATCATCCACGCGACGATCTCGCCGAACGCGACGTAGCTGTAGCCATAAGCGCTTCCGCAACCGCCCACGGCGGCGGCCAGTTCCGCGTAGGCCAGCGCGGCGAAGGCGCAGGCGAAGCCGGAGATGACGAAGGACAGCACCACCGCCGGGCCGGCCTGGTTGGCGGCGGCGATGCCGGTCAGCACGAAGATGCCGGTGCCGATGATCGCACCGACACCGAGCAGCGTGAGATCGAACGCGGACAGGCATCGCTTCAGCCCGGTATCGCAAGCGGTGTCATCGGTGTTGATCGGCTTGGTGCGGAATATCTGCAATGCCATGGTGCTCCCCTTGTGTTTTTTGTCGGTATTTTTTGTCGCGAGATTATGCACCATCGCGCCGTTCGCCGCATACCAAATACCCCAAGCCGGGCGCAATCAAAAATACGGGCAGACTATCCATCCGCTCACCATGAACCCCATTCCAATTTCCCCCGCCAGACAAAGATGTCGGGCGAAGCCCGACCTACGGATTATTTTTCTATTGAAGAAAAAATGGACTCACTTGATCCCCGCCAGTATTTTCTCCAGCCGCTTCACCGACACGATCACCGGTGTTTTTAATTCCTGCGCGAACAGCGATACGCGCAGCTCATGCAGCAACCAGGCGAAATCATCCACGCGCGGGCCGGGGTTGCCCTGCTGCGCCTGGCGCAACTTCTGCCATGCCTGCAACAGCGGCTGCAGCTGCACCATGCACTGCGCATCGCGCGCCGGATTGGCGCGCAGCTTTTCGATACGCAGGCCGATCGCCTTGAGGTAGCGCGGCACATGCTGCAGGCGCTCGTAGGGTGTCTCGGCGATGAAGCGCTTGTGCAGCAGCCATTCCAGTTGCGCGCGCACATCCTGTGCCGCCTGGGGATGCGCCTTGAGTTGTGGCAGATTTTTCTGCACGGCCTGATATTCGGCGAGCACGTTGCCGACCAAGCGTGCAAGTTCCTGCGCGATCAGCAGCAGGCGGTTCTTCGCTTCCTTGCCGCGCGCGGTGAATTCGGCTTCGTTGGTTGGCAGGGGATCGTTCAGGCAGCAACGCTCGAAAGTCATCGCCAGTATCTGCTGCTGCAATTCCTGCTGCGTGCCGCTGAATGGTGAATGGGGCGTCATGAACAGCATGCCCAGCCTCTGCGCGTCGGGCAGATTCTTCTCCAGGTATTTCACCTGCTCTTTCAGCAACAGCATGAACAGGCGGCGCAAACCGCCGCGATGCCCGGTTTGCGCGGCATCGCGCGTATCGAATGCGCGCAGCACCACCGCGTCGCCGTCATCCACCAGTGCGTTGAACAGCGTGACGTTCTGCCCGGCACGCTGCACCTCGCGCGTCTCGGTAAAGTTGCCGAAGCTCCAGGAAATATAACGCTGCTCTGCAACGGATTCGCTTTTCCCGTCAGTTTTCGCTGCCACTGAAACGGGGGCGACATGCGGCGCAAGTTCGCCGTGCAGTTGTGCAAAGTTGCGCGACATGCCGAGCTGCCGCCCATGCTCGTCCAGCACGCGGAAATTCATCAGCAGGTGCGGCGGCAGTTGTTCGAGGCGGAACGCATCCAGCGGCACGTCAAGTTGCTTCTGCTCGCGGATATAGCGCGCCAGCGCCTGGAGCAGCGGCGCGTTTGACGGCGGCACGGCGCGGCAGAACGTTGCCGCGAATTCCGGCACCGGCACCATGTTGCGGCGCAAGCGTTGCGGCAATGTCTTGACAAGCTGCGCCACTTTTTCCGCGAGCAGGCCGGGCACCAGCCACTCGCAGCGCGCGGCGCTCACCTGGTTGAGGAGCGCGAGCGGCACGGCGAGCGTGACGCCGTCGTCGTTCTTGCCGGGAGAAAAGTGGTAACCCAGCGCGAAGCTGATGTTGTCGATATTCAATTGCGGCGGGAACTGGTCGGTAGTGATGCCTGCCGCTTCGTGGCGCATCAGGTCGTCTTTTTTCAAATACAGCAGCTTCGCATTGTCGCGCTCCGCTTCCCTGCGCCAGTGCTCGAACGCCGCGCCGTTGTGAATATGCCCACCGGAATAATGATGCGGAATGCGGCTGTCGTAGAAGGCGAAAATCAGTTCGTCGTCCACCAGCACATCGGGGCGACGTGCCTTGTGCTCCAGCGCCTCGATGTCATGAATCAGCTTCTGGTTGTGGGCGAAGAATGAAGCCTGAGTATTGAACTCGCCCCCGACCAGCGCCTGGCGGATGAATATCTCGCGCGATTCGGCGACGTTCATCGGCCCGTAATGCACGCGCTTTTTGGCGTTAAGCAGCAAGCCGTGCAGGGTGCTGCGCTCAAAGGCGCTGACTTGCGCGGCTTTCTTCTCCCAGTGCGGGTCGTAATAATGGCGCTTGATCAGATGCGCGCCGACTTCTTCCAGCCATTCCGGCTCGATGCGCGCCACGCAACGCGCATACAGGCGGTGCGTCTCGATCAGTTCGCCCGCCATCACCCACTTGCTGCCCTTTTTCGCCAACACCGAATTTGGCGCGATGAAAAACTTGATGCCGCGCGCGCCGAGATATTCGTTGCTTTCCACGCTTTTCATGCCGATGTTGCCGAGCAGGCCGCACAGCAGCGCCTTGTGGATCTGTTCGTAGGTCGCGGGCTGCCCAGAAAAAAATTTCCCGCTCTCGCGCATCCCCATCTCAGCGACCTGCGCGTGCAATTGCTGGTGCAACTCGCGCCATTCGCGCAGGCGCAACGGCGACAAAAAGCTTTTCCGGCATTCTTCCGCCAGCAGGCGATTGGATTTCTTGTGCGCCACCGCCTGCTCGAACCACGCCCACAGCTTGAGGTGGGCCAGGAAATCGGAACGTTCGTCGGCAAAGCATTTATGCGCGGCATCTGCCGCCTCCTGCCTGTCCAGCGGGCGCTCGCGCGGGTCCTGCACAGACAGCGCGCTGGCGATAACGAGGATTTCCGTCAGGCACTGGTACTGCCTGCCGGCCAGCAACAGGCGCGCAATTTTCGGGTCGAGCGGTAGTTTGGCCAGCTCGTGGCCCAGCGGGGTGAGCTGCCGCGCTTCATCAATGGCGTTGAGTTCGGCAAGCAGTTGGTAGCCATCCGCGATCATGCGCGGCGTGGGCGGTTCGATGAACGGAAACTCGGAGATTTCTCCCAGTTTCAATGCGCTCATGCGCAGAATCACGGTCGCCAGCGACACGCGGAAAATCTCCGGGTCGGTGAATTCGGCGCGCTGCAAAAAATCCGCCTCGTCATACAGGCGTATGCACACGCCGTTCATCACCCGCCCGCAGCGCCCGGCACGCTGGTTGGCGGCAGCGCGCGAGATTTTTTCGATGTGCAATTGCTCGACCTTCTGGCGGATGCTGTAGCGGTTCACCCGCGCCAGGCCGCAGTCGATCACGTAGCCGATATTGGGCACGGTCAGCGAAGTCTCCGCGACGTTGGTCGCCAGCACCACGCGACGCTGCCCGCCGGTCTTGAACACCCGATCCTGCTCTGCCGCCGACAGCCGCGCGAACAGCGGCAGCACCTCGATGCCCCCGTGACGCATACCTGGTGGGTGATGTTTGCGCAGCGCCTCCGCCGTATCGCGTATCTCGCGCTCGCCCGGCAGGAACACCAGCACATCGCCACGCAAGCCTCCTGCCGCCAATTCGTCCAGTGCGCTGCTCACCGCCTGCGGCACGTCCTGCGCATCACCTTCCTCACTAATCTGCAACGGGCGATAGCGCGTCTCAATCGCATAACTGCGCCCCGATACCTCGATCACCGGCGCATCGAAATGTCTGGCAAAGCGATCCGCATCCAGCGTCGCCGAGGTGATGATGAGTTTGAGGTCGGGGCGGCGCGGCAATAGTTGCTTGAGATAGCCGAGCAGAAAATCAATATTCAGCGAACGCTCGTGCGCCTCGTCGATAATCAGCGTGTCGTAATTTCTCAGCAACGGGTCGCCGTGGATTTCCGCCAGCAGAATACCGTCGGTCATCAGCTTGATGCTGGTGTCGGGCGACACCTTGTCGTTGAAGCGCACCTTGAAGCCGACTGCGCCGCCCAGCTCGGTTTTCAGTTCGAACGCGACGCGCGATGCCACCGAGCGCGCCGCCACACGACGCGGCTGGGTATGGCCGATGCAGCCGTGAATGCCGCGCCCCAGCACCAGGCAAATTTTCGGCAACTGGGTGGTCTTGCCCGAGCCGGTCTCGCCGCACACGATGACCACCTGATTCTCGCTGATCGCACGCGCCAAATCCTCGCGCTTGCCCACCACCGGCAGGTCGGCGGGGAATTCGATCGCGGCCAGAGAATCGAGCCGTGCCTTGCGCCGCAAGGCGCTCGCCGAAAGCGTAGTGTTTAAGGTGCGTTTCATAAAATAAAAAGGGACTCGTTTGCCCGAGTCCCTTTATCAAGCCTGCAACCTAAATTGAGGTTAGCTACTGGCCCGCCTTGCCCTATATCAGTCAGAATTTATTTGACGAAAAAAATGAGGGCGGCAACAACTACCATGAGTACGACGATAGGCAACATTGTTGTAAGCATAATATATCCTCGGATTGTTAAATAATGGGGCGCGAACAATATCAATTGCGTGTGCCATTGTCAATCCGAAAACGGGTGCAGAATTGCCTCGGGTTGACAACACACCACCCCGCAACTGGACAGGATTTCTGTATGATTGCACGCGGGTAAACAGCGGCGTATCCGATGAAAAATGTTTACCTAATGGTCATGCTGCACAACCCCGTATGCGCACGGAAAATACGCCGTAAACTACTGAACGATTCTGCCCACATTTTATGAATCCCGCCAAACGTACCGAAGTCTTTACACGCTTGCGCGCCGCCAACCCGCATCCCGCGAGCGAGTTGGAATACCGTACCCCGTTCGAACTGCTGGTGGCGGTGCTGCTCTCGGCGCAGGCAACCGATGTCAGCGTCAATGCCGCCACGCGAAATCTATTCCCGGTCGCCAACACACCGCAGGCGCTGCTTGCTATCGGCGAGGAAAAACTGCGCGGATATATCCAGCGCATCGGCCTGTACCAGACCAAGGCCAAACACCTGGTGCAGACCTGCCGCCTGCTCGTAGAACAACATGACGGCATCGTACCGCAGACCCGCGATGCGCTGGAAGCCTTGCCGGGTGTCGGCCACAAAACCGCCAGCGCGATTCTCAACACCGCTTTCGGGCAGCCCACCATCGCGGTGGACACGCATGTGTTCCGCGTCGCCAACCGCACCGGCCTGGCGCCCGGCAAGAACGTGCTGGAGGTGGAAAACAAATTGCTCAAGGTGGTGCCGGATGAATTCAAACATCATGCGCACCATTGGCTGATCCTGCATGGTCGCTACGTCTGCCAGGCGCGCAAGCCGAAATGTGGCACATGCCTCATCAACGACCTGTGTGAATACAAAGAGAAGGTGCTCTGATGCTGTTCAATCCGTCGCGCGATGAAGCGCGCAATTTTTTGTTCGAATCCTGGCGCAAGCGCCGAGCGGGCGAATTGCTCACGCCGCTGGAAGACCTCGCCGCGCAGCTCATCGCCAAACATCCCGAATATCACGCCGCGCTGGAAGATCCGGAGCGCCACCAGGATCGGGACTACCAGCCGGAGCACGGCACAACCAACCCGTTCCTGCACCTGATGATGCACCTCACCATCGAAGAACAGATTTCCATCAACCAGCCGGCTGGCATACGCGCACATTTTGTGCGCCTGACACGGCAATTCGAATCGGAACACGATGCACAGCATCGCATGATGGAATGTCTCGGGGAAATGATCTGGCAGGCGCAACGCAGCCGCACCCAGCCGGATGCGGCAGTTTATTTTGCTTGTTTGGAAAAACAGTAAACGGCGAAAACAGATGTCCTGCACATCACGCATAAACCGCGCGGCGCGAGCCACACGGTTTATGACAGCTAAGTCTATTCGTCTAGCATACCCGCAATTTCAAGCTCAGCCGCAGCCCAGTGATCGGTCGAACAGCCGCCAAACCCGCTGCGCTCCGCGATAAAGTAAGCGGCGGTTTGCACCATGCGATAGCGCTCTTCTGGAGTGGGCTGCGTCATGGTTCTTCTTGAATCCGGTTTGGCTTTGGCGGTTACTGCCTTTTTCACCGGTGCATTTTTCACCGGAACTTCCTTTTTAGCAGGCGCTTCCTTTTTAGCAACTGGCGCAACAGCTTTTTTCACTGCCGCCGTTTGGGGGCTTTTCGGCTTGGCTGCAACTGCCACCGCTTTTTTCACGGCCACTTTTTTTGGCGCTACCTCTGCCGCAGTTTTGGCTGTTTTGGGCTTGCTGGCTGCCTTGGTTGCAACCACATTTTTTGCGACTGGTTTTGTCTTACGTTCTGCCATGATACGACCTCCATGATGAAATTATCGGCGTGAAGCTTACCGAGGCGGCATAGTAGTAATGAAAATCAATGCAGTCAACAGATTCCGCTCGAATTGTTAGCTCCAAGTAGCAATGTCCGCTTTCTCCCAAGTAGAGCCGTAGGGCGGATGAGTCCACAGGCCGTTATCCGCCAAATGTAAAGTTGCGCGAGAGGCCAGCATACGGCGGATAGCTTTGCATAGCCATCTGACTAAGCGATCAAACAACGCTCGCTAAGCATGTCCTGAGCCTGCCGAAGGGTCATTGGTTAACGCTGCGCTCATCCGTCCTACATCCTATCGTGCCGCAGTAATAAACCACTCGATCGTTACAGAGCCATAGCCACTTAACCGGGTGCCATGCCCCCCAGACTCATTTCAAGTTGGCTTGAAGCTCGCAATCTTATTGACAAAACAGGGTGAAATCTGGAGAATGCCGCGCTCTTTGCGGTGATATAGCTCAGTTGGTTAGAGCACAGCACTCATAACGCTGGGGTCGGTGGTTCAAATCCACCTATCACCACCAAAATACAGTTTCAGGCAGTCTCAAAAAGCCTCGAAACTAACGCAAAACCCGCATTGCTTATGGCTTTGCGGGTTTTTTTACGCCCAAGCGGTATCAATCAATCTCATTGCGTCTTACAACATTTGACAGTATAAAACTTGCAATAAAAATCTGTACTGTCAAAAGGAGCAATCATGGCACTGACCGCATTAGAGGTAAGTACTGTGCATACCTGACGACTCCATCGCCCCCCACTTAGGGTTGAATTGGGGGAGCATGACATGGAAGCGCAAGGCGACACCCCAAGCTGGGAAGCTTAAGTGGCAAAAATGGCACTGGCTTACGGCAGAGGTGATGGGAACCCTGGGCACGCACAAGTATTTTTTGTGAACTCAGTGGCTTGAACTGGAACTTTCAGGGTAAATGCGCCTATTTTGCAACTGACTATATGATAGGATTCCAGCTTCAAAAATCTGACCATACGAGCCTGCAATTGTAATGAAACAGAATAACGAATCCGGCCAGCCGTTACATGCGACGGATGATGGTGCGGGAGCCATGCACCCGGGTCGCAAGGCTGCGCATCGTCATAAAGACAATGCCGGAGCCGCTCTCGCGGCTAACCGTTTCCCGTTGCTGCGCCGCCTTTCGATTGTCAGTCTGCTGGCGATGCTGGCTACCGCCACGCTCCTGATTTTTCTGTACCGGCAGGATCAACTTGAAGAGCACAAGGAAATCGCCGCGCAGGAAAACAAAGGGACCGTGACTCACCTCATTCAGTTGATGAATGGGCAGATCAATACTTACTTGAGCACCACCGCAGGGCTCGATGTGCAAGCCATGCGCTCGAACCCGGCCATCGGCGCATTCAACGCCACTCTGGACACGGTTCGCGAGCACAGCATTCTCAAGCTGAAGCTGTACAACCCGTCTGGAATAACCGCTTTTTCGACCATCCCGGATGATATTGGCGGAACCAGCCGGAATCGCGGCATGGTGGAAAAAGCCCTGGCAAACGGGACGCAGCACAAGTTGGAATTCCGCGACACGTTCCGCACGACTGCCGGAGAAATCCGCGACCGCCATATTCTCGCAACTTATGCACCTGTGGTTTATGCGGAAAAACGCATCGGCGTACTGGAAGTCTATGCGGATATTACGCCGGCCTTTGAGCGCATCCACGCCAAAACCACCCAGATTGCCCTGATCGTCATTGGCGTCTTCGCCGTGCTGTATGCAGGATTATTTTTTTCCGCCCGCAGGGTCGATCGGGCCATTTCCCAAGACACCCGCAAATTGGCCGCGAGCGAGAGGCGGCTGTGGACAACGGTCAATTCGGCGCTGGACGCGATCGTCAGCATCGACGCGGAGAGCCGGCTGATCGGCTTCAACCCTGCAGCGGAGGCCATGTTTGGCTGGCAAAAAAATGAGGTGATCGGGCAACCGATGGCCGCGCTGCTGATCCCTGAACGCTACCGCGAGCTGCACCTGAACGGCCTGGCCCGCCACATGCAGACCGGCGAATCCCATATCCTGAACCGCCGCATCGAAATTACCGCACTACGGCGCGACGGCACGGAATTCCCGATCGAATTGACCATTACTTCTATCCGCGAGGGCGAGCGTGTTATTTTCACCGCCTTTATACGCGACATCACCGAACGCAAACATGCGGAAAACGCCCAGCGTGAAACACTGCAACAGCTCCAGTTAATCACCAGCCAGGTGCCCGGGCTTGTTTATCAGTTCCGCTTGAACACCGACGGCAGTTATTGCCTTCCTTTCAGCAGCGATGCCATCCGCCAGATATTTCGTGTCGACCCGGAGGATGTCAGCGAGAATGCCGCGAAGATATTTGCCGCCATCCACCCGAATGATTATGACGGCGTCCTCGCATCCATCAAGGCCTCGGCACGCGACCTGACGCCGTGGCACCACGAGTTCCGGGTAAAATTTGACGATGGAATTCGCTGGCTGCAGGGCGACTCGGTCCCGCAACGCGAGGAGGACGGCGCGACGCTTTGGCACGGGTTTATCACGGACATTACCGCACGCCAGCGGGGTGAAGAGGAAATGCGCGCCAGCCGCGCTTTCCACCAATCGGTCACGGACGCCATGGGCGAGATCGGCATCGGGCTGTTCATCGTCGATTCCGACCACCGCGTCCGCTACATGAATAATGTAATGAAAGAGTGGTTTGGCGACCAGATCGGCCAGGTTTGCTATTCATCTCTCTGCAGCGTTACCGAACAATGCGATCATTGCCAAATCGAAAAAGTCATCGGGCGCAACGACACGGTACACTACTCGCCTACCGGGCCGGACGGTCGTATTTTCGACATCATCGCGACACCGATCCAGAACGGTGACGGCACCGTATCCAAGCTGGAAGTGATCCGCGACGTGACCGAGCTGCGCAAGTCGGAGCAGGAGCTGCGCATCGCCGCGAAGGCCTTCGATTCGCAGGAGGGCATGTTCATCACCGGCACCGACGGCGTCATCCAGCGCGTCAACAAGGCCTTCATCGAAACCACCGGCTACAGCGCCGAGGAAGCGGTGGGGAAAACACCCGCCATCCTCAAGTCCGGCAAGCACGATGAGGCGTTCTACCGGGCCATTCGCGAAGCGCTCGAACGCGACGGGCTCTGGCAGGGCGAAATATGGAACCGGCGCAAAAACAGCGAAATCTACCCGGAGTGGCAAACCATTTCGGTGGTCAAGGGAGTGGACGGTCAGGTCACCCATTACGTTTCCGTTTTCACCGACATCAGCCTGCGCAAAAAATCGGAAGACCAGATCCGCAATCTGGCTTTTTACGACCCGCTCACCCAGTTGCCCAACCGGCGACTGCTGCTCGATCGCTTGCATCAGGCCCTTGCGCTGAGCGTGCGCAACGACCGGCAGGGCGCGCTGCTGTTCATCGATCTCGACAACTTCAAGAGCATCAACGACACCCAAGGCCACGCTATCGGCGACCTGCTGCTGATCGACGTGGCGAACCGGCTGCAAGGTTGTGTCCGGGAAGGCGACACCACCGCCCGGGTGGGCGGGGACGAATATGTCGTCCTGCTTGAGGATCTGGACACGGACGAACAAATCGCCGCCAACCAGGCAGAAACGGTGGGAGAAAAAATCCGCGAAACTATCGCGCAGCCCTACTTCATCAACGACCACGAATACCACAGCACCGCCAGCATCGGCATCACGCTGTTCCGCGGCAAAGTGAAAACGATGGAAGAAATGCTCAAGCGGGCGGATGTCGCGCTATACCAGGCCAAAGCGGAGGGGCGCAATACCCTGCGCTTCTTCGATCCCGCCATGCAGGCTGCGGTTTCCACCCGTGTCGCGCTGGAGTCCGATCTGCGCCGCGCCATTCTGGAGCAGGAGCAACTTGAGCTTTATTATCAGGCGCAAGTCGATTCTGCGGGCCGCTTGACCGGCGCCGAAGCGCTGGTGCGCTGGCGTCACCCCGAGCGTGGCATGGTATCCCCCGCCGAATTCATCCCGCTCGCCGAGGAGTCCGGGTTGATCCTGCCGTTGGGTCACTGGGTGATGGCTACCGCCTGCCAGCAACTGTCGGTCTGGGCGGGGCGGCCGGAAACAGCCCATCTCACCGTGGCGGTGAATGTCAGCGCCAAGCAGTTCCATCTGCCCACGTTTGTCGAGGAGGTGTTGACGCTGGTCGATTATTTCAAGGTTGATCCCGCGAAGCTCAAGCTGGAAATCACCGAAAGCCTGATGGTGGAAAATGTGGATGACATCATCGCAAAAATGACCGCACTAAAAGTTTGTGGCATCAACTTCTCCATGGACGATTTCGGTACCGGCTATTCTTCGCTCTCCTACCTGAAACGCCTGCCCTTGTACCAGTTGAAAATCGACCAGTCCTTTGTTCGCGATGTGCTCACCGACCCCAACGATGCGGCCATCGCCAAAATCATCGTGTCCCTGGCGCAGAGCATGAACCTGGCGGTGATCGCCGAGGGTGTGGAAACCGAGGCGCAACGCGCCTTTCTCGAACAGAATGGCTGCCACTCCTTTCAGGGTTATCTGTTCAGCCGGCCCATTCCCGCCAATGAGTTCGAGCAACTGGTCGCGAAATACGCCTGATTCCGGGTTGCTGTTAAAACGGCGAACCACTATCGAACCCGACCCAACTTGGCGCGCCACTGCACGCCAAATTCTTTACAATAGCGCGCAACCTGCCAAGCGCACACCATGACCGACACCAACCATAAAAATCACTACACCGAAAATGTGCAGGATCACCTCAAAGAGGTGGAGTCGCTGCTGCACAAGCACGCGCTGGTGGAAGAGGTGGTGCATAAACAGGAACTGCCGCGCCAGGATCGTCACGCGCTGCTCGACACCCTGCTGCACAAGCAGCATCTCGCCGAGCTGCAACGTAAGCTGGAAAGCTTGCATCCCGCCGACATCGCCTACATTCTCGAAGCTCTCCCGATCGAACAGCGCCTGCTGGTGTGGGATCTGGTCAAGTCGGAACGCGACGGTGAAATTCTGATTGAAGTTTCCGACGCGGTGCGCGAGTCGCTGATCGCGACCATGAACCGCGAAGAGCTGCGCGCCGCCGCCGAGCAACTCGATACAGACGAGATCGCCGACCTCGCGCCCGACCTGCCGCAGAATGTGATGCGCGACTTGTTCAAGTCGCTGCCCATCGAAGAACGCGAGCAGTTGCGCGCGGCCATGTCCTATCCGGAAGACTCGGTCGGCGCGTTGATGGATTTCAACATGGTTCATATCCGCGAGGATGTCACGCTGGAAGTGGTGTCACGCTACCTGCGCCGCTTCGACGAGCTGCCGGATCATACCGACCAGGTGTTCGTGGTGGACCGTGACGACCATTTCAAGGGGGTGCTGCCGATCAATCTGATGGTGGTCAACGAACCGCATATGGTCGTCGGCGAACTGATGCTGACCGATACCATACAACTGCACCCCGATGACAAGGCGGAACAGGCCGCCCAGTCTTTCGAACGCTACGACCTGGTTTCCGCACCGGTGATCGACGAGGAAGGCAAACTGGTTGGGCGGGTGACGGTGAATGTGGTGCTGGACTTTATCCGCACCGAATCGGAAAGTGACCTGCTTAATCAGGCAGGCTTGCGCGAGGAGGAAGATATTTTCGCGTCGGTATGGAAGAGCGTGCAAAACCGCTGGGCATGGCTGGCGCTCAATCTGGTGACGGCGTTCATCGCGTCGCGCGTGATCAGCATATTCGAGGGTTCCATAGAAAAACTGGTCGCTCTGGCGGCGCTGATGCCGATTATCGCCGGCATCGGCGGCAACTCGGGCAACCAGACCATTACCATGATCGTGCGCGCCCTCGCCCTGGGGCAGATCAACGCCAGCAATGCGCGCAAGCTGTTCGCCAAAGAAATCGGGGTCAGCGGACTGAACGGGCTGATATGGGGCAGCGCGGTCGGCCTGTTCGCCTTCCTGATTTACCACAGCATTTCGCTCAGCCTGGTGATGACGCTGGCGATGATATTGAACCTGCTGGTGGCGGCATCGCTCGGCGTGCTGATTCCGTTGACGCTACACAAACTCGGGCGCGACCCTGCTGCGGGCTCCAGCGTGATGATTACCGCCGCCACGGACAGCGGTGGATTTTTCATCTTCCTGGGGTTGGCGACAATCTTCCTGACTTGAGAAAAACCTGACTTGAGAAAAAACAGACACATCCCGCGCTGAATACGGGGTGCGATAAAGGCGTGACGAAAAAAGGGCGGAAAAGCAGTCCGCCCCTTGCGAGGCAATATTACGCGCCCAGAATACCCTTGCCAGCCGGTTTTTTGGCGACTACTTTTTTCGCTGCCGGCTTGGCTGCAACTTTTTTCGCGGCCGGTTTTTTGGCGACTACTTTTTTCGCTGCTGGCTTGGCTGCAACTTTTTTCGCGGCCGGTTTTTTGGCGACTACTTTTTTGGCTGCCGGCTTGGCTGCAACTTTTTTCGCTGCCGGTTTTTTGGCGACTACTTTCTTGGCTGCTGGCTTGGCTGCAACTTTTTTCGCTGCCGGTTTTTTGGCGACTACTTTCTTGGCTGCTGGCTTGGCTGCAACTTTTTTCGCTACCGTTTTTTTGGCGACTACTTTTTTGGCTGCTGGCTTGGCTGCAACTTTTTTCGCTGCCGGTTTTGCTGCTACCTTTTTTGCTACCGGTTTCTTAACAGCAGGTTTCTTTGCTGTGGGCGTTTTTGCTTTTGTATCGGATGTTGCCATTTTCATTCTCCATAGGAATTTAGAACATTCATACGACATCACTGCACACTCAAACGCCCTGTGTTTCAGCGAAAGACGCTTGCGGCATCGGCACTCTATCCACGTTTAAAAAAACCTGCAACAGATTCTTGAAATTTTTTGTTGAAATTACAACACTCACGGAAGCAATTTTTCTCCGGCATACAACTGCGCGACCGTCTCGCGCTCACGCACCGGGTAAACGGTATCGCCATCCACCATCACTTCAGCGGCACGCGGACGAGTGTTGTAATTGGAACTCATGCTCATCCCGTATGCGCCGGCGAAAAGCACAGCCAGCAAGGATTGCGGCGCGATGGCCAGGTTGCGCGCATGGCCGAGAAAGTCGCCCGTCTCGCAAACCGGGCCGACTATTTCATAAATCAAAGATTGCATTTCACGTTCGCCCCTTCCCCCGCAGGAATCAACAATTGCTTCTCTCGTTCGCTCCCTCTCCCGCAAGCGGGAGAGGGTTGGGGTGAGGGCATCGGGGGAGGGTTGGGGTGAGGGCGGAAGTTGCACCGGCAAAATTTCATGATACGCATCGTACAAAGCCGGGCGCATCAAATCGTTCATCGCGGCATCGATGATAGCGAAATTTTTTTCCTCGCCGTGTTTGAGATATTCCACGCGCGTCAGCAATACGCCGGCATTGCCGACCAGCGCGCGCCCCGGCTCAAGGATCAGCTTCTCGCCGCGCCCTCGCAACGCGAGCAGCAATGCAGCCACATAATCGGCAATGGCTGGCGGTGTTTCATCACGGTAGCGAATGCCTAATCCGCCGCCCAGGTCGATGTGCTCCAGGCGAATGCCTTCGCTGGCCAGCGTGTCTACCAGTGCCAATATTTTTTCCGCTGCGGCGATGAACGGGCCGACTTCGGTGAGTTGCGAGCCGATGTGACAATCCACTCCAACAATGCGCAGATGCGGAAAATCGCGCGCCCTGCGATACAACGCGACAGCTTCGCCATAGGCCACACCAAATTTGCTCTGCTTCAGCCCGGTTGAAATATACGGGTGCGTCTTCGCATCGACATCGGGATTCACGCGCAGGCTGAGCGGCGCAACCTTGCCCATGTTCCCTGCCACTTCGTTGAGGCACTCCAGTTCGGCAGCCGATTCGACGTTGAAACACAGGATGCCCGCATCCAGCGCCAGGCGCATTTCTGCGGCGCTCTTGCCCACACCGGAAAACACCACTTTGCGCGCATCACCGCCCGCCGCCAGCACGCGCTGCAATTCGCCGCCGGACACGATATCAAAGCCTGCGCCGAGGCGCGCAAACACGTTCAGGATCGCCAGGTTAGAATTGGCTTTCACCGCATAGCAGATCAGATGTTCGCGCCCCTGCAAAGCATGGGTAAACTGACGAAAACCCTCCGTCAACGCAGCCCGCGAGTAAACATAACAGGGCGTACCGAAGCGCGCAGCAATGTCGGTCAGCGACACCTGCTCGGCGTAAAGTTGATTGCCCCGGTAATGGAAATAATCGCCCATGGCTATTGCCCCTGCTGCGAGAATGAAGCGCCTGGCGCGGGGAGGGTAAGCGGGGCTTTGTGCCCGCAACCTTGCAGCAGCGCCGCCAAAACCACGATAATGCTCAAAGCAATTCCATGCCACATGATTATATTTCCCCGAAAATTAATTTACCAAAATCGATACATCGAATTATAAAGGCTAGGAGCCTCTTTCAGCAGGTTTCATGCCCCGCGTTGGGTCTGGGTGTGGATGGATGCAAGGCGCAGCGCGCAGCCAATGGTCGTTCCATTGGCAAGCGCTGCAACACCGCAGACGCCGCGCCCAGACCCAACCCGAAGGGCCGTTTGCCTGCGGGCGCATTGCGGTGTTGCGGTCTGCTGGTGGAGAATGGCTACACTGCGCAGCCCGCGCCTTGCACTGCATCCCGCAGGCAAACGGCGCGGGGCACGAAACCTGCTGAAAGAGGCTCTAAATGAACGAAAGCGAATTCAACCAACTGGCCGATGCCGCACTGGCACACATCGAAACGGCCATAGATAACTGCGGCGGCGATGTCGAATGCAATCGCAGCGGCAATGTGCTGGAAGCGGAATTCGACAACGGCCAGAAAATCATCATCAACCGCCACGACGTCAACCAGGAAATCTGGGTTGCCGCCAAATCCGGCGGCTTTCATTACGCGTGGCTGGATGGCAAATGGCATAGCCAGCGCGACGGCAGCGAACTGTTCAGCCGATTGGTCGAATTGTTCGCCGCACAAGGCGAGGACATCAATCTGCTGTAGGTCGGGTTAGCGTAGCGTAACCCGACATCTGCACATTTACCGTCGGGTTACGGCCTGCGGCCTAACACGACCTACAGTGTGATGGACTTCAACTCGCGGCGCAGCCTCGCATAATCCGGGCAAACGCTTCCCACCACCTCCCAGAACGCCGCCGAATGGTTCATCTCGCGCAGATGCGCGAGTTCGTGCACCACCACGTAATCAATCAGGCGCAGCGGCAATTTGATGAGCTGCTGGTTCAAGCGCACCGTGCCGCGCGCCGTGCAACAGCCCCACTGCGTTTTCGCAGAAGAGAGTTTGATCCCGCGCGGCGCAACCTTCAGCAGCGACGCGTAGCGCGCAACACGTTCCGCGAATAACCGTTCCGCCTCTTGTCGATACCAGTGCGTCACAACCCGCTCGATTTGCGCCGCCCCACCGTCATGGGCAATGAACACCGACAGCTCGCCGCCCCGATGCACCGGCGTCGCGGCAAACAAGCTTGGCACCACGCGCAGGGTCAACGCCTCGCCCAAATAATGGATCATCTCCCCATCCGCCCAGCGGGTTGCAACCGGCTTGCGCGTCTGCCAGCCATCCAGCTTTTCCACCACCCAAAACGCCTTATCCTGCAACACGCTATACAGCCACTTTTCCGAGGCGCGCAATGGCACGCTCACGGTCAGACCGCGGTCGTCGATGCGCAGGCCGATGCTCCTGCGTTTGCTGCTGCGCTTCAGGGTGTAGGAAACATTTTTTCCGGCGAGGAGCGCGGCGCGCTGCTCTATGGCGGGAGGGTCGTTGCGAAGCAACGGGGGCCTCCCGGACATGCCCTTCGCGGGTACGGCGGGAGGGGAAACCAGATTGCGTAACCGTTTGAACATTTAATGCGGCAACTGCTGAATCTCGTTCTCGATCCACGCCTCAACTTCGGCGTTGATCTCTTCAGCCTTGCGCCCCTGCGTGGCGATGGGTTTGCCGATGCTCACGGTAATCAGTCCGGGATGTTTGCTGAACGCGTTGCGCCCCCACAGCCGCCCGGCATTGTGCGCCACCGGCACCACCGGCACGCCGCTACTCGCCGCCAGCAGCGCGCCGCCGATCTTGTATTTGCCGCGCCGCCCGAACGGCACGCGCGTCCCTTCGGGGAAAATCACCACGCAGAAACCTTGCGCGAGCCGCTCCTTGCCCTGCTTGAGCAGTTGCTTTATCGCACCTTTGCCATCGCTGCGTTTGATGGCAATCGGGCTGGTCAGCGCCAGCGCCCAACCGAAAAACGGCAGCCACAACAACTCGCGTTTCAGCACCCACACCTGCGGCGGAAAAATCTCTTGCAGCGCCAGCGTCTCCCATGCCGATTGGTGCTTGCACAACACGATGCAGGGCTCACCGGGGATATTTTCGAGGCCGCGCACCTCATGGCGTATGCCGCACACCAGATGCAACAACGGCAGCATCAGCTTCGCCCATTGCGAAATGATGCGGTAGCGCGTGAGCGGGCCAAGCGGGAAAGACAACAACGCCAGCAACGCAAAGCCCGGCGTGATGATGATTTGCAGCAACAGGAAAATCAGCGAGCGCAGGGCCGTCATACCCTCTCCCCCAAACCCTCTCCCGCAAGTTGTAGGTCGGGTTTTAACCCGACATGTCGGGCTGAAGCCCGACCTACGTCCAAATGGATTATCTGGGTTAAATGGCAGGGGTAATTCATCAATTGCCCCTACACCAATTCTGCAACCACCGCCGCCAGGTCGGGAAAAACCAGTGTGCCTTCAGGCAATCCCCCCTCCACCTGGGTTTTCGCCCCCTTGCCGGTCAGCACCAGATAAGGCTGCGCGCCCAACGCGGCGGCAGGCTGCAAGTCGCGCAGCGAGTCGCCCACCACCGGAACCTTGTCGAGATTACTCAGGCCATAGCGCTCCGCGATCTCCTCCAGCATCCCGCTTTTGGGCTTGCGGCAATCGCAATCGTTGTCATTGGTATGCGGGCAGAAAAACACCGCGTCGATGCGCGCTCCTACCAGCGCGCAGGCCTTGTGCATCTTGCCGTGAATCGCGTTCAACATCGTCATGTCGAGCAACCCGCGCCCGATGCCGGACTGGTTGGTCGCCACCACCACGCGATAGCCGGCCTGGTTCAGGCGCGCAATCGCTTCCAGGCTGCCGGGGATCGGCTTCCATTCCTCCGGTTTCTTGATGAACTGGTCGGAGTCGAAATTGATGACGCCATCGCGATCGAGGATGATGAGTTTCATTTTGGGGCAGAGAAGGGATAAGGGAGAATGGGTAAGGGTAAAAACAAAATCCTCACTACCCATCTTTTATAAAGTGTGGGTGATGCCATCGGCACAGGGGTAATTTGCGTTTCATATTTCACAATTTACCTTTCACTGTTTCATGCCGCCAGCCTGGAAATATCGGCAACCTGATTCATCAGCTTGCCGAGTTGCTGCAACAACGCCGCCCGGTTCAAACGCAAATCCTTGTCCTCGCACATCACCATCACCTTCTCGAAAAAATCGTCGATGAAAGGCTTGAGCGTGACCAACGCTTTCAGGTTCTGCCCATAGTCGCCGCGATCCAGATAGCCTTGTGCAAACGGCGCGATGTCCAGCATGGCCTGGTGCAGTTCGCGTTCGGCTGCTTCTTTCAGCAGCGCCGGTTTTACGGTCGCGCGCGTCAAATCTGCGCCGAGTTCCTCCTGGTTCTTGCGCATGATGTTCAGCACGCGCTTGTTGGCCGCCGCCAGATCTTTCGACACTTCCAGCGCGGCGAAGGTGCGCACCCCTTGCAGGCGCGGCAAGACTTCGTGCATGCGCCCATTCAGGATATGCAGCACCGCCTCGATATGTGACACCTCGAAATCGCGCTCGCGCAAATAGCCGCGCAAACGATCCAGCATGAAGCCTTCCACGTCGCCTGCCACCGTCGCGCCCAACATGCCTTCGGGGAAATTTCCGGCGGCGGTTTTGATCAGCGCAGGCAGCGGCAAATCGAGCGGCGTCTCGGTCAGGATGCGCAATATACCCAGCGCATGGCGGCGCAGGCCAAAGGGGTCCTTGTCGCCGGTGGGAATCTGCCCGATGCCATATATACCCACCAGCGTTTCCAGCTTGTCGGCCAGCGCCACGGCGCATGCGATGGCGCCCTGCGGCAGGGTATCCCCGGCAAAACGCGGGTGATAATGCGCCTCGATGGCATCCGCCACCCCCTGGTCCTCGCCGTCATGCAGCGCGTAATAGCGCCCCATGATGCCCTGCAATTCCGGAAATTCGCCGACCATATCGGTGAGCAAGTCGGCCTTGGCCAGCCGCGCCGCCAGTTCCGCATCCGCCTTGTCCGCATCCAGCAAGCGTGCGATCGTGCCGGCCAGCGTGGCGACGCGCTCGGTGCGCTGCAACTGCGTTCCCAGCTTGTTGTGGTACACCACGCTGCCGAGTTTCTCGACGCGCGATTCCAGCGCCTTCTTGCGATCCTGGTCAAAAAAGAATTTCGCATCCGCGAGACGCGGGCGCACCACGCGCTCGTTGCCGCCGATCACCAGACTCGCATCCGCCGGGCGGATATTCGAGACGATCAAAAATTTATTGGTCAACTTGCCGCCGGCATCCAGCAGCGGAAAATATTTTTGGTTAGCCTTCATGGTGAGGATCAGACATTCCTGCGGCACTTCGAGGTATTCCACCTCGAACTGCCCGATCAGCACGTTGGGGCGCTCGACCAGCGCGGTCACTTCGTCCAGCAAGGCGTCATCCGCGATCGGCCTTACCCCGCCGCCCGCCTGCGCCGCCGCCTTCGCCAGCTGGCGCACGATCTCGTCGCGGCGTTTTTCGAAGGATGGAATTACCGCACCCTCGCTTTCCATCTGCGCCTCGTAACTGTCGGCGTCGCGGATTTCCAGCGCCGCATTTGCCGCCTCGAAACGGTGGCCCTGCGTAGTGCGCCCGGCCTGCAAACCCAGCACACTAACCGGCACAATCTCGCTACCGTGCAGCGCGACCAGCCCATGCGCGGGGCGCACGAACTGCACGCTGCTCCAGCCATCGGCGAGCTGGTAGGCCATCACCTTGGGGATCGGCAGCTTGGCAAGCGCCTCCGCCAACGCCTTCTGCAAACCTTCCGCCAGCGTCGCGCCATTCACCACGCTATCGAAAAACAGCGCTTCCGCCTTGCCGTCCTGTGCGCGCTTGAGCTGCGGAACCAGCGAAGTATCCGCGCCGATGCTGGCGAGTTTTTTCAACAGCGCGGGCGTCGCCTTCCCGTCCGCATCCAGCCCGACCGCAACCGGCATCAACTTTTGCGAAATAAGTTTTTCCGCCGCCTGCGCTGTCACATTGGCGACATGTACCGCCAGGCGGCGCGGTGAAGCATAGGCAGTGACGGCGGCCTCTTTAGCCACCAGCCCTTGCGCCCTCAGGTGCGCCTTGAGGTTTTCGGCAAAACTCTCGCCGAGCTTTTTCAATGCCTTCGGCGGCAGTTCCTCGACGAGCAATTCGACCAGCAAATTTTTGGTGCTCATGCTGCCACCGCTTTCTTCTCGATCTGCGCCAGCACTTCATCTGCCCACGCCCTGGGCGCCATCGGAAAGCCGAGACGCGCGCGGCTGTCGAAGTAGCTTTGCGCCACGCTGCGCGCCAGATTGCGGATGCGGCCGATATAGGCCGCGCGTTCCGTCACCGAAATTGCGCCGCGCGCATCCAGCAAGTTGAAGCTGTGCGCGGCTTTCAGCACCTGCTCGTAGGCGGGCAATGCCAGTTGCTGTCCCATCAGATGTTTGGCCTGTTTTTCGTGCGAGGAAAAAGCGGTAAGCAGAAATTCCACATCGCTGTGTTCGAAGTTGTAAGCGGATTGCTCGATCTCGTTCTGGTGGTACACGTCGCGATAAGTCACACCCGGCGTCCAGGTCAGGTCGAACACATTTTCCACGCCTTGCAAATACATCGCCAGCCGCTCCAGGCCGTAAGTGATCTCGCCGGTAATCGGCTTGCAGTCGATGCCGCCGACCTGCTGAAAATAAGTAAACTGCGTGACTTCCATGCCGTTCAGCCACACCTCCCAGCCTAATCCCCACGCGCCGAGCGTCGGGTTCTCCCAGTCGTCCTCGACAAAGCGGATGTCGTTCTGCTTGAGATCGAAACCCAGCGCCCGCAGCGAGCCCAGGTACAAGTCGAGAATGTTGGCGGGCGAGGGTTTCAGCACCACCTGGAACTGGTAATAATGCTGCAAGCGGTTCGGGTTCTCGCCGTAGCGCCCGTCCTTGGGGCGGCGCGACGGCTGCACATAAGCGGCTTTCCACGGCTCCGGGCCAAGCGCGCGCAGGAAAGTCGCGGTGTGCGACGTGCCCGCGCCGACTTCCATGTCGTAAGGTTGCAGCAGCGCGCAACCTTGCTTGTCCCAGTAATTCTGTAGAGTCAGGATGATCTGTTGAAAGGTAAGCATCGGTTGTATTCAGGCGATTGCAAAGGCATGCATTTTACTGGTTTTCGGCGGCTGTGTTCGCCATTGATTGGCATGACAGGACTAATTCAATGCGCGGGCGGCAGGGCATGGATATTCCAGAAATAAGGCGGGGCTTTGATTTTGAAGTCGAGCTTCGCGAAACGGGCAATGGCTGCTTAGCGCCAACCGGCACTTCGGGGTGCTGTCAGGATTTGCATCATTTACTTTACACGTGTAAAGAAATACTTTACAGTTTTACCATGATTGAATCATTCATGCACAAAGGGCTGGAAGAGCTTTTTGAAAAGGGCAAGAGCGCCAAGGTGCAGGCATCATTGGCAGAACGCGTGTCGCGACGACTGGATGCCATCGATACAGCGAAGACACTTGAAGCCCTTAATATTCCTGGTTTTGATTTTCATCCACTGCATGGCAAGCCGAAGCGTTACAGCATCCATGTAAATGGCCCGTGGTGCATCACCTTCGAATGGGAAGGCGAGAATGCTTTTCGCGTCAACTTGGAAAACTATCATTAGGAGGCATCATGCGTACACGCAAACCGACTCACCCCGGCGCAATTTTGCGCGAAGACGTTCTACCCGAACTCAATATATCAGTTAGTGCTTTTGCCCGCAGCCTTGGCATTTCGCGCCAAACCTTGCATTCGGTACTGGCCGAACGCAGTGGTATTTCTCCTGAAATGGCCCTGCGTTTGGGAGCATTGTTGGGCAATGGCGCTCAACTATGGGTGGACATGCAAACAAAATATGACTTATGGCAAGCTGAAGTTAAGTTGCATGACGTGTTACAAGGGATGCAACGCATTACAGTTGATCATGCAGTAACTTGACGTTTCAAAGAGGCACCTTGCTTCTGCTATCTGGTAGACAGTTTGTAATTGTGTTGCACTACTTGGTGCCAATAGCAGTCACTCGATTTTATGAGTAGCAAAAACAATTCGACTCCGGTACATTTCATCTTCCGCTTCGGCACAACGAGCGGCTTCTGGCTTGGCTTGCAGGCGGATTACGATACCGAAGAAGCCGCACAGGAATTATCAAGCGTACTGGCGCAAATACATCGCTTTGAACCGCTGGCGGCTTGATGTGGGGTGTAGGGGGAACAAACAGTGTCTTCGATTGCCTTCACCCGCTCATGGCAACGAAAATAGTATGTGATAACGAAAGACTTATCCCCGCGATTCATGTAAGCGAATAAATCAATGCGACCCTGGCCCCTTTGAACTTTACTGGCCCGTTTAATTTTTTATCGCCCGACCTGACTAGGTTTAGGCCAACTTTTCTGCACTGCGGTTTGCAATATTAAATCAGAGATGGATGAACGCAGAGCATCATAGGTGAAGGCGACATATGGATTTTTCGCGTTGAGCATCCAGAGCGCTCTGTCGAGCTCTCTCAAAATCGCCTCGCGTTGCGCACTAGCAAGAGATGCATTGAGTGCGTTCACTTGGGGGGAAATTGTGGTGACGAAATAATCATTGCGTAGCTCTCGAAGCTCCAAGTGATTTAGATCGCAGACATCAATCGTCATGTCGCCTATGAGACTCCCATTGCGAGGCCGTGCCCACCAGTACTCTGGACTTCCAATTGAGCCAACTACCTGCCGAACGAACTCGATGTGCTCAACTGGGTTTATGGCTGCACCCGGATCAATGAACAATGGGCGCTCGCCTCCAGGAGGTGGATTCTCAGCTTGAAGCGTAACTGTTCCACGGGCCGTTGGAAATTTATTGTTTTTTGCAGATCGGTTGCAGGCATCACAAGCGAAGAGAAGGTTCTCCCATGTGAAAGCTAGCCACCAGTAACCATGACTCATCGAGCATCCGGGGCGGCGATCCGCACTTGCCTTTGGGCGATAGTGTTCAACGTCATTGAAACGCTTCCTGATCTTTTGTTCACAGTAACAGCATTTGTAATGCTGCACCTTCCACAGATCTTCAGCGACCAGCCTGTACCCGTCGATATCTTTAGAGTTGGGGGGCCGCCCCAAAGCGCGTAGGGATGCCAACTGCGCGGTTCGGATTGAACTCAGGGTGTCCGGCTCATTGCCACGAACAACTAGAATCACTCGACCCCCTTGCGTTGCTTGGTAACTGATCTCTTGGGTGCGGGCAGTACAGGGGGAGCTGGCTGATCTATGGTGCGTGACACCACATCCCATCCGGGGTCAAGACCAGCCTCGCGCAGTTGCACACGAAGGTCAACAAATTCGGCCTCTTCGGCATCATTGCGCAGGGCGTATCCAGACAGAAAGCCATAGCGTTGCAATGATCGACCAAGTCCATCAGGGTAAATATCGTCAACTCCAAAGTAGCGGCGATAAATTTGACCGCCAGTGAGAAGCATTGGTGCTTCAACCCCACATGTTGCCTTGACTCGACCATCCTCGGTTGATAACACCCATATCTCCTCGGCTTTGGCACCGACCAAGGTGAGCGGGTTGTGGGTCGTGACAACAAATGACATCTGTGGCAGTAATCGGCGGGTGCGCGCGATAATTTCAATCTGCCAGAGAGGGTGCAGGTGTAAGTCGATTTCGTCGATCAGAACCAGACCACGCATTTTCGCCATGAAATCGGCACCGATAGCTTCGTTGTAACGCTCGGCTAGCTTAATCCAGCGGGCTATAAGGTCAAGAAACCACCCCGCACTAGTGAGATAGCCGTCACTGAGTGCATTGAAGGGTAGCCTCGGACGACCACTCTCTGTAACCCACACCTTGCGATCAGCCACCTTGATCTCATCCAATTCCAACAGTGTCTTCATGGCTCCAATAACGGAATCGAAGATAACTCGGCTGCGAGGGTTCTTGAGAGCATCACCCTCCAACCCTATCAGCCATGTCTCAGCGTGAATGAGGTCTGCACCCTCGTCGAATAACGTGGCGATCTCTGGGCCGGCATCATCTTCCAGTTTCACCTGACGAGCTGCACCACCCAGAGCTGAACCTCGACGGCAGCCATAAGCAAAAAGAGGAAATAGACGTGGGCTGTCCTGTTCCGGCAATTGTGTAAAGCTAACCGAACCGTTTGGTCGAATAAGAGTACTGTGTTCGACTCCGTCGCCAAGTTTAACTAGGATTCTGGATTCGGCGATTTGCGATTCATTGATTCCGCACACTCGTTGCCAAGAATTAGCGAACGCACCATTGGGCCAAATGCTGATGTCTTTTACGCTACGCAAGGCCAGAGCTAAGCTGCGGAGTAGTGTGGTCTTACCAATGCCATTAGGGCCAAGGATGACCACCCACTGCCCTTTATCGTCAGCAAGTGAGTTGAGCGGAAGCTTAAGGTGGTGAAGACCACATACATCCCTCAACTCTATTGATTCAAGCTTAATCGGGCGCGACGGAATGCCACCAACCAAACGGGGGAGCAACGGCAGTTGTGGATATGGCAAAGGAAGAGCCAATCGATTCCACATGGCGTGACTGTCCAAATCAGACTTACGTTTCTGGAGCGTGTCTCGAAGTTGCTGGATAGCGGCGCTCGCTTGAGGATGCTTGGTGCCCATTTCTATATACGTCCTCGTAAGTAGCGCGCTGATACGAGGCGGGGGAAGTCGGCTATAACGAAGCGCACCCAGTAGAGATGTCCATAGGGTGGGGGTGCCAACTGCAATAACCGCAATATCTTGGAGCAGGTCTGCATCGCTATCAGCAGGATGTGTCCCTATCGGCACTGAGACCATAATTCTTGGCGCTAGGCAGGTCAGCAAGAAAACGCAGCAGTGTCGGAGAAGAATCGCTTGCCTGATTTGTTTGCTCTTTAACAAGCCAAGCGGCAAAATCCGGTAGTGCAATCTGCAGGGGCAGAAATGGTGTTGTTGGTAGACTGAGAGATTGTCGCCGAGGTTTCTGCGGCAAGGTCGAAGATTCGAAAGAATGCACCAGTTCGCGTTGTGCTAATGCAAGTTCGCTTTCCATTGGCTTTAGTAGTGCGGCGCGATGAAGCTGGCAGGCGAGTTGCCCGAGGGTGGACTTGCCCTGACCAGGTCCGCCGATCAAAAGTGTTGCGCCAAAGTCTGGCTCGCGGTTCTTTCGTTCGTCTATCTCATCATCATCGGAGGAGTCTGGTGTAGAAAGAGCCCCGCCGCTGCGAAGTTTAGAAGCATTGCGTAAATTGAGAGGTTCGGAAGACAACAGCTTGTCAAGGAAGAGTTGACGTTGTGCATGTTGATGTACGGCACTCAGACTGTTGGTCACTGGCAAGTCAATGAACACCCGGCGCAACGGTACTTGGGTTTGGGTATGTCCGCCCTGCCCAAGCTTGGCGTACTCTTGTGCCATTAGCTGTTCTGCGAGCCAAGTACGAACTGCAATTAATGCGGCGGGGGTAAGGCGAGCTTTAACGGCAGCAATGGCTAACGTGCCAGTGTTGGAGGATGTTGGGGGTTGGTCGTTTTTCATGGATTTATTGTAGCCAAAGAATCAACTGGGGCAGCATCATTTTTTCTCCATAGACTTAATGTGTCAGGCTCGCATTGTTTTTCAAGCGAACAGGAACGATTAGGAGACGCGCCGGATCGGCGCAAAGAAAAAGCACAGAGGCTTGCAGTCACGTTATTCCCCTAAATAACAAACTTGCTGATTAGTCGTTCCCGCCGCTGCGGGGACTCTTGCGCCAGCCTCCTGATCTGATTAACCACCGTGTCCGCGCCGTACGTTGCGGCGCGATTCTGTTGCGGCGGTTGCGCAAGTGGGACGAACTCTAAACGAGCCGGGGTGAAGTTGCAACGACAATGGCGGCGCGCGTCCGGTTAGCCGTTCTTCTTCGGCTGCTCGTCGCCGGTTATAAACCCGATAGGCCGTTTCTTCTGCGACTCGGGCGGGGTCATCAATTCACGGATGGCATCGAACACATGTTTGAGTTGAGCGCGCGTGTTGCGCGCAAAGGTGTCGTGTTGCAAGGTCATTGTTTCGGTTTTCTCTTCCAGCGCGTTGAGTTGTTTGGCCAGATCGTGATGCGTCATGGCCAATTCGCGCAGCTTCACGAATACCCGCATGATCGCGATATTGACCTGCACGGCTTGCGGGCTGCTCAGTATTGAAGACAACATTGCCACTCCCTGCTCGGTAAACGCATACGGCGCATAACGGCGACCACCGCGCCCGGCAGGCTTCTCGTTTGAGGTCACAGATTGTGACCTCAAAGCTATCCACTCCCCAGCATCCAATTGGAACATAAAATCTTCCGGAAACCGCTCTAGGTTACGCTTGACCGCTTGCAGCAACACCTTGGTTTCCACGCCGTAGAGCGCTGACAAATCGGCATCCAGTAATACCTTTTGCCCGCGCAGCAACAGAATGCGATGCGTAATTGCTTCCAGCGGCAATAGAGTAGATTTGCTCATTTAGCGAATTGGTCGCCCGAACGGCGCAAAGAAAAAGCAGAGAGGCTTGCAGTCACGTTATTCCCTAAATAACAAACTTGCCGATTAGTCGTTCCCGCCGCTGCGGGGACTTGTGTGCGCCAGCCTCCTGATCTGATTATCCGCCGTGTCCGCGCCTTACGTTGCGGCGCGATTCTGTTGCGGCGGTTGCGCAAGTGGGGCGAACTCTAAACGAGCCGGGGTGAAGTTGCAACGGCAATGGCGGCGCGCTTCTGGTTAGTCGTTTTTCTTCGGCTGCTCGTCGCCGGTTATAAACCCGATAGGCCGTTTCTTCTGCGGCTCGGGCGGGGTCATCAATTCACGGATGGCATCGAACACTTGTTTGAGTTGAGCGCGCGTGCTGCGCGCAAAGGTGTCGTGTTGCAAGGTCATTGTTTCGGTTTTCTCTTCCAGCGCGTTGAGTTGTTTGGCCAGATCGTGATGCGTCATGGCCAATTCGCGCAGTTTCACGAATGCCCGCATGATCGCGATATTGACCTGCACGGCTTGCGGGCTGCTCAGTATCGAAGACAACATTGCCACTCCCTGCTCGGTAAACGCATACGGTGTGGGAAGACCAAAGGTACCGGAGTTGAATTGTTTTAGAAAATTAATGAGTGCGGCATCACTTTTTTCAAACCCAAAGGGGCCAGCATCACTTTTTTCCAACGACACAAACCATAGCCACGAGGCTCGCATCAAATCCCGGTGCGCCCTCAAAACCGCCGCAAGCCGTCGCTGAACGTGCCACGCGTTTCGATGCGGCGGTTGTATTCATCCAGCGCGTTCTTGTTTTCTTCCAGCCACTGACCGCGCCGCCTCACGATTTCGGCCAGATGCTGCGCCAGCGTCTGTGAAAAATTGATATTGAGTTGTTTCGCCTGCTGCAAGAGATCGGTGTTGATATGGCAGAATGTCATTCAAGCAGCCAAGGCGATGGCGTGCGTTTTTTGTTCGACGGACTGGATGAGGTCCTGAATGGCATCGACTTCCGCCGCCTCAAAATAGGATTCGCCGCACTGTGAGCACACCCATGCCGGAACGCTGTCCAAGGTCACGTGGTACCCCTTCCGGTCAATATGGAACGGTGTTTCCCCCTTTTTCATTTCTCCTTGGCAGTGCAAGCATTTCATGGCGCTCTCCTTGTCTTGAAACCATTGCTCCATTCATTTTCATCGGGAATGTAGGCTGGTGATGATAGCCAGAAACTCTTCTTTGTTGGCACAGACCACATGAATCGGTCGGTTAGATTCTCCGCTGCCGAGCATCAAGCAACCATGGCCTCTGGCATCGTTCGGATAATCTTCGATGATCTCGCCATGCTCGATCACTTGGCGAATTTATCTCGTGCTAATCATGCGTTCCGGCCTGTTCATTTGTCGAACCGCATGTGGAAGAAAAAGATACCTCTTTTTTGCTGCTTCGCGGATTTGCAAAAGAATGCCGTCACCCTTGTCCATTAAGGCAGGTTACACGCGGATAGCCCGCATTTCAATATGAAAAATTTGCATCCAGACGAACGTTGAGCCAAAAGGCCAGCATCACTTTTCTCCCCGCGCCGCTATGCCAGCATTTCCAGTAAAACCGGATGCCACACCGCCAGGTCAATTTCCCCCATTTTTCCAGCCAGACGGCGTTTGTCCACCGAACGCAATTGATCGAGCAGAATGCGTGCTGACTTGCCCGCGAATTTTACCTTGGGCCTGCAACCAAGCTGCTGTCCTTTGCTGGTGAGCGGCGCGATGATGACGCGCGGCAACGCGGCATTCAGGTCATCGGGCGAGACGACCAATGCCGGGCGGGTTTTCTTGATTTCGGTGCCGATGGTCGGATCGAGATTGACCCAATACACTTCGCCGCGCTTTACCATACCCATTCCTCGCTGCCTTCATCCGCAGGTAGCGCGGCGAGCGGCTCGGAGTCGGCTTCAGGCTTGTAGCCCTCAAACCAGCCGGCACGGGGAGCCTTGACTGGCGCGATCACCAGATTTTTGCCTTCCAACCTGATGTCCACTTCGTCGCCCATTTCGCAGGCGGCCAGCAGCGCTGCGGGAATGATGACCCCACGGGAATTGCCCACTTTTCTTAAGCTGGTACGCATGATTTTCTCCTGACCGAATGTTGCAACGATGTTATAACAATTCGCAGTGCGAGTGCAAGTTTACAATCCCTCATCCCCAGCCCTTATCCGGCCAACGGGAGAAGGGAGCAACCAGCACGCATTGCCTCAAGATAAAAGGTTACCGAAGGAATGGATTGTTTCCTCAAGTTCGGTGGTTACCGAAGAAGTTTGAAAACGGCTTTCAGTTTAGACTGAATCTGCTTCTGAATTATAAATGGA
>Ga0172380_10001799_pt1 | contig 36196 bp, 30 predicted proteins | sample Leawe162metaG_FD_119747 | JGI IMG/M metagenome (GOLD analysis project Ga0172380, IMG submission 119747) | Leachate microbial communities from a municipal landfill in Southern Ontario, Canada - Leachate well 162 metaG | ecosystem: Engineered > Solid waste > Landfill > Unclassified | place...
CCAAGTGGCAGGGCAAGCTCTCGCAGTTGATGCGCGATCCGCGTTTCACGGCCAACCATTCGCTGATCGTCGCCTTCGAAGGCTCGGACGCCGCCGGCAAGGGTGGCAGCATCCGCCGCGTGGTGGCGCCGATGGATGCCCGTCAGTACCAGATCATCCCCGTTGCCGCACCGACTGATGAAGAACGTGCACAACCTTACCTGTGGCGCTTCTGGCGGCACATCCCGCGCAAGGGGCGGGTGGCGATTTTCGACCGCACCTGGTACGGCCGCGTACTGGTCGAGCGGGTCGAAGGTTTCTGCAGCGAAGCCGACTGGCTGCGCGCTTACGCCGAGATCAACGATTTCGAACATGGGCTGGTGCAGTCCGGTGCAATCGTCGTCAAGTTCTGGCTGCAGATCAGCAACGACGAGCAATTGCGCCGTTTCAAGGAGCGCGAGAAAACCGAATTCAAGCGCTTCAAGATCACCGACGAGGACTGGCGCAACCGCGAAAAATGGGATGCTTATGGGCAGGCGGTGTGCGACATGGTCGAGCGGACTTCAACCGGACGCTCGCCATGGACGCTGGTTGAGGCCAATGACAAGAATTTTGCGCGAGTCAAAGTGCTGAAGACCGTTTGCGAAAGAATCGAGCGTGTTCTGGAGGGGAAATGAGCGATAAATCACGGGGCGTTGCAACTGCGAATGCCGATGAAGCTGAAAAGTTCGTTGCCTGGTTCCGCTCGGTCGCGCCCTACGTCAATCTCTTTCGCGGCAAGACCTTTGTTATCGCTTTTGGCGGCAAGGCCATTGCCGGTCCGCTGGCATGGACGCTGGCCTACGACGTCAATCTGCTGGCTGCCCTCGGTATCCGCCTGGTGCTGGTACATGGGGCCCGTCCGCAAATCGAGGAAGAGCTGCGCGAGAAAGGCCTGGAGTCGAAATACCACGGTCGCTACCGGGTGACCGATGCGGCAGCGCTCGATTGCGTCATCGACGCTGTCGGCAGCGTCTATCTCGAACTCGAAGCCTTGCTGTCACAAGGGCTGCCGGATACGCCGATGGCCAACAGCACAATCCGCGTGATCGGCGGCAATTTCATCACGGCGCGACCGGTTGGCGTCATCGAAGGCGTCGACATGCAGTACGCCGGCGCCGTTCGCAAGATCGATGCCGACGGGATTCGCGCCCAGCTGGGTCTGGGCAATATCGTCCTGCTCTCCTGTCTGGGGACGAGTCCGACCGGGGAAAGCTTCAATCTGGCCATGGAAGAGGTCGCCGAGGCTACCGCCGTGGCGATGAACGCGGACAAGCTCGTCTTCCTCTCGGACAGCCAGGGGGCGACCGACATCGACGGTCGTTTGCTTGATGAGCTGACGGCAGAAGCTGCTGACCGGCTGGTGCGTATTGGTGACTGGCTGTCGTCCGACCTCAAGCGTTATCTGCCCTGTGCCGTGCGTGCCAGTCGCGCCGGGGTCGGGCGGGTGCACGTGATCGGTTACAACGAGGACGGGACCCTGCTGCGCGAGCTGTTCTCGCGCGATGGCGTCGGCACGGTGGTGACGCGCGAATCGCTGGAGAAGCTGCGCGACGCGCGCCCCGACGACATCAGCGGCCTGATCGCACTGATCGAGCCGCTGGAAGAGGACGGTACGCTGGTGCGCCGCGAGCGCGACCTGCTCGAACGCGAGATCAGCCGTTTCTCGGTGGTCGAGCACGACGGCATGATCGTTGGCTGTGCGGCGCTTTATCCCTACGGCGAAGGGCAGGCCGAGCTGGCCTGCCTGGCGGTGCACCCGCAATACCGGCGCTGGGGCTATGGCGAGCAGCTGATGAAACGGATCGAGGTGCGTGCCCGCGAGAGTGGTGTCAAAACCCTGTTCGTGCTGACGACGGTGACTTCGCACTGGTTCATCGAGCGCGGTTTCAGCGAAAAGAGCGTGGATCAGCTGCCTGACGAGAAACGCCTGGTCTACAACCTGCAGCGCCGTTCCAAAGTCTATATGAAACCCCTGTGAGTGGCAGGGGCTTGATCCAATTCGCTACTGCGACTCGGCTATAATCGGGGCCGGTTCTCAGGAACTCTCCCCATTTCCCAAAGCGATACCCGGAGTATTTTTATGGCACGTAACGTCAATTGCGTAAAACTCGGCCGCGAAGCCGAAGGTCTCGATTTTCCCCCGATGCCCGGCCCGCTCGGCAAGCGCCTGTGGGAAAACGTTTCCAAGGAAGCCTGGCAGCAGTGGATCAAGCTGCAGACGATGATCATCAACGAGAATCGCCTGAATCTGGCCGATGCCGCGCACCGCAAGTACCTCAGCGAGCAGGTCGAAAAGCACTTCTTCGGCGAAGGTGCCGATCAGGTGCAGGGCTTCGTGCCGCCAGCCCACTGATTTTTCGCTGAACAAAAAAATGGCCCGGTGGCGCAAGCTCCGGGCCGTTTTTTTGGAAAAGCGGATAACCACGGCGACACGGCGAACACAGCGAAAAACGATAAGTTACATCGTTCCACTCTACCGGCAAGGGTAGCAAAAACTCAAAAATCGAGGCTTTTCGCCGTGTTCGCCGTGTCGCCGTGGTTGAAGTGTTTTAGAACCCCGCCCGATCAACCTTTGGTGAAGGTCTTCACTCCATCGGCCGCTCCCAGCAGCAGCACATCAGCACCGCGGATCGCGAACAGGCCGTTGGTGACGACGCCGACGATCTGGTTGATCGCTGCCTCAAGTTCCTCCGGCTCGGCGATGGCCAGGCCGTGCACGTCCAGAATCACGTTGCCGTTGTCGGTCGTGAAGCCCTCGCGCAACTTCGGTTGTCCACCCAGGCGAACCAGCTGGCGGGCCACGTGCTCACGCGCCATGGGGATGACTTCGACTGGAAGCGGAAAGCGGCCCATGACCTCGACCTGCTTTGAGGCGTCGGCGATACAGATGAATTTGCGGGCCACTGCCGCCACAATCTTTTCCCGTGTCAGCGCACCGCCGCCCCCCTTGATCATGTGCAGGCGAGCATTCACTTCGTCGGCACCATCCACATAAACAGGAATATCGCTGACTTCGTTGAGGTCGAAAACGCGGATGCCATGCCCCTCCAGGCGCTTTTTCGTCGCCTCCGAGCTGGCGACTGCACCGGGAATGCGGTCCTTCATTTCGGCCAGCGCATCGATGAAGAAATTGGCGGTGGAGCCAGTGCCGACGCCAACGATGGCGTCGGGTACCACGTAGGCGATAGCCGCACGAGCGACGGCTTCCTTGAGTTGATCCTGATTCATGGCGAATTCCTGAGCTGTGGGTTTGCCGCAATTTTACCCGTTGCGCCTTTGTTACAAGGCGTCATCGTTTTGTAACATTGGCCGATCACACTGGCGCCGTTGCCTCGGTAATCCACCCACGCCCACCAATGTCCATCAACGCGCAGGAGTGATATTCAATGTTCAAGAAAACCAAGTTTGCAGTAGCCATCGGTCTTGCCGGCCTTTCCATGGCCGGCGCCGCCCATGCCCAGATCGTCAAGATCGACGGTTCCTCGACGGTCTATCCGATCACCGAGGCTGTGGCTGAAGAATTCCAGAAAGCCAAGAAAAACGCCATCAAGGTGACGGTCGGCATTTCCGGAACCGGCGGTGGCTTCAAGAAATTCTGCCGTGGCGAAACCGACTTCTCCAACGCCTCGCGCCCGATCACAGCCAAGGAAATGGAAGACTGCAAGGCTGCCGGCGTTGAATACGTCGAAATGCCGGTTGCCTACGATGCGCTGACCGTCGTCATCAACCCCAAGAACACCTTCCTCAAGCAGGCGACGGTTGAAGAGCTGAAAAAGCTGTGGGAGCCGGCCGCTCAGGGCCAGATCACCAAGTGGAACCAGGTCAACCCGGCGTGGCCGGATGCGCCGGTCAAGCTGTTCGGCGCCGGTGCCGATTCCGGCACCTTCGAATACTTCACCGAAGCCATCGTCGGCAAGGCCAAGTCCTCGCGCGGCGACTACACCGCGTCCGAAGACGACAACGTACTGGTGCAGGGCGTCGCCCGCGATGTCAATGCCATCGGCTACTTCGGCTACGCCTACTACGCCGAAAACATGGCCCGCCTGAAGGGTCTGCCGATCGTCAATCCGAAGACCGGCAAGGCCGTCGAGCCGTCCGGCGCCAACGTCGAAAACGGTACCTACGTGCCGCTATCGCGCCCGATCTTCGTCTACGTCAAGCTGAAGTCGCTGGAAAAGCCGGAAGTGCGCGAGTTCGTCGAGTTCTACATGAAGAACGCCGACAAGCTGGTGCGTGAGGTCAAGTACGTACCGCTGCCGAAGGCGGCCTACGAAGGCAACATCAAGCACGCCAAGGACAAGAAGATCGGCACCGTGTTTGGTGGCAAGAACGAAGTCGGCATTACCGTCGAGGAAATCCTCAAGCGTGAAGCGAAGATGTAAAAGCATGATGAGCGCCAGGGGCTGCGGCCCTTGGCGGAAAAAGCCCGGCCTCAGTGGAAGCCCCTTGGGGCCGGCTTTTCATCCGAAGGGATATTGAAGTGAATCAAGCCATTACTACACACCCTGCCGGCGATTTGCCCAAAGTCAGCGATCGCCTGGCTCGCAACGCCATGCGCAATGTCAGTGAGCGGCTCATCGAGTCCTTGCTCTTTGCGGCAGCAGCCGTTTCCGTGCTGACGACGGTCGGCATTGTCTATGTACTCATCTCCGAGTCCATCCAGTTTTTCCAGAATGTCAGCATTGTCGACTTTCTCACCGACAACCAATGGACCCCGCTTTTCGACGATGCCCATTACGGCATCATGGTGCTGATCTCCGGCACCCTGGTCTCTTCTGCTGTGGCGCTCCTGGTCGCGATCCCGATGGGAACGATCATCGCCATCTACCTTTCTGAATTCGCCAATGCGAAAGTGCGCGAGATCGCCAAGCCGGTGCTGGAGTTGCTGGGCGGCATTCCGACCATCGTCTTTGGCTATTTCGCATTGCTTATCGTGACGCCGCTGTTGCAGAAGATTTTCCCGATGCTGCCCGGATTCTCACTGCTTTCTGCGGGGCTGGTGATGGGCATCATGATCGTCCCCTACATCGCGTCACTCTCAGAAGACGCCATGCGTGCCGTGCCGATGAGCATGCGTGAAGGGGCGTTTGCCATGGGCTCGACCAAGCTTTACACAGCGATCCATGTCGTCGTTCCCGCTGCTTTCTCGGGGCTGGCCGCTTCCTACATCCTGGGCATTTCGCGGGCCGTTGGCGAAACCATGATTCTGGCTGTCGCCGCCGGCATGCAGCCGAACCTGACCTGGAACCCGATGGAGCCGGCAGCGACCATCACTTCCTACATCGTCCAGGTAGCCCTTGGCGATCTGCCGCACGGTTCGATCGGCTACCAGACCATTTTTGCTGCCGGTCTGACCCTGTTGCTGATCACCCTGGCGTTCAACATCATCGGCCAGTGGCTACGCCGCCGCTTCCGGGAGGCATACTGAAATGAAGGCATTGACTACCGAACAGATCCGCGCCGTCATTGCACGCGGCAAGCTGAAGGATTCCCTCTTTCAGGCCGTCGGCATCCTCTGCCTGGCCATCGGCCTGCTCGTCATCCTGCTGCTCGTCGGCGACATGCTGCTACGCGGCCTTGACCGGCTCAGCCCCGATTTCTTCACCAACTTTGCCTCACGGCGCGCCGCCCAATCCGGCATTCTTTCGGCCTGGGTCGGCACCATTCTGGTGATGTTCGTGACCGCCATGGCCGCTGTACCGCTCGGGGTCGCTGCCGGCATCTATCTCGAGGAATATGCCCGGCGCAACTGGGTGACAGAGATCATCGAGATCAACATCACTAATCTGGCGGCCGTGCCCTCCATCGTCTATGGTCTCCTATCGCTCGGCATTTTCGTCTATGCCTTCGGCTTCGGGCAAAGCATCCTCTCCGCCGGACTGACACTGGCACTGCTGATTTTGCCGATTGTCATCGTCTCGACCCGCGAAGCCATCCGCGCCATTCCGGCGATGATCCGCGAAGGCTCGATGGCCGTCGGCGCAACGCGCTGGCAGACCTGCCGCTACCACATCATTCCCTACGCCATGCCGGGCATCCTCACCGGCGTCATCATCGGCCTGGCACGGGCCATCGGCGAAACGGCGCCGATCATCACTATCGGCGCGCTGACTTTCATCGCCTTCCTGCCGCCGGCACCGTTCTCGACAACCGGTGAGGGCACCGCCGGGCTGTTCGACTGGGTGATGTCGCCCTTTACCGTCATGCCGATCCAGATCTTCAACTGGACCTCGCGCCCGGACCCCGCTTTCGAGATCAATGCTGCCGCCGCCGGCTTCGTGCTGATGGCCATGGTGCTGTCGATGAATGCGCTGGCTATCTGGCTGCGCTACCGCCTGCGCAAGAACATCAAGTGGTAAGCCCACCGAATATTGAAATGGAGCACCCCATGCTGCTAAGTGAAAAAAAAGAACTCAAGGAAATTCCGCAACTCAAGGCCGAAGCCCGTGACCTCAACTTCTTCTACAGTGAAGTCCAGGCGCTGAAGGGCATCAACATGCCGATCTACGACAAGAAGGTCACCGCCCTGATCGGCCCTTCCGGTTGCGGCAAATCGACCTTCCTGCGCAGTTTCAACCGCATGCACGACCTCTATCCGGGCAACCGCTACGAGGGTGAGATCCGCTTCTTCCCGGACAACACCAACCTGCTGTCGCCGGAAGTGGACCCGATCGAAGTGCGCATGCGCGTTGGCATGGTCTTCCAGAAGCCGAATCCCTTCCCCAAGACGATCTTCGAGAACGTCGCCTACGGCCTGCGTGTGCGTGGCGAAAAAAACCGGCGGGTGCTTGATGACAAGGTCGAGCACGCCTTGAAGGGGGCTGCCATCTGGAATGAGGTCAAGGACCGCCTGCAGGATCTGGCGCCCAATCTTTCCGGCGGCCAGCAGCAGCGCCTGTGCATCGCTCGCGCCCTGGCCACCGACCCCGAACTGCTGCTCTTCGACGAGCCGACCTCGGCGCTCGACCCGATCGCCACCGGCGCCATCGAGGAACTGGTACACGAACTGAAGCAGCGCGTGACCATCCTGATCGTTACCCACAACATGCAGCAGGCGGCGCGCGTCTCCGACTACACCGCCTACATGTACCTTGGTGAAATGATAGAGTTCGGCAAGACCGACGACATTTTCATCAAGCCGCAGGACAAACGCACCGAAGACTACATTACCGGCCGCCTGAGCTAAGAGGAAATGACCATGAACGAAAGCGTGCACCTCTCCAAACAATTTGACGAAGACCTCACCGGACTGCGCACGCACGTGCTCGAAATGGGGGGGTTGGTGGAAGCGCAGATTTGCGCAGCCATTGAGGCCTATTCCAGCGGCGATACCGCCTTCGTCAAGGACATCGTCGAGAACGATTTTCGCGTCAATGGCTTCGAGAAAATCATCGACGAAGAAACCATTCACGTCGTTGCCAAGCGCCAGCCGACCGCGTCCGATCTGCGCCTGGTGATGGGCATCACCAAGATCGTCACCGACCTTGAACGCATCGGCGACGAAGCCAAGAAAATTGCCAAGGGTGCTCGTCGCGTACACGAGCATGGGCAGCTGACCGTGCCGCGCGCGACGGATGTCCGGCACATTGCCGACGAGGCCGTGGCCATGCTGCACCAGGCGCTCGACAGCTTTGCCCGCCTTGACACGGCCAAGGCGGCGGAAGTGATTCACGCCGATGCCAAGGTCGATAGCGAGTTCAAGGCACTGGTTCGGCAACTGATTACCTACATGATGGAAGACCCGCGCACCATCACCACAGCCATCGACATCGTCTGGATCTGCCGCTCGGTCGAGCGCATCGGCGATCATGCCAAGAACATCGCCGAGCACGTCATTTACATCGCCGAGGGGCGCGACATTCGACACGCAGGCAAGGAGGCTTGAGATGAAATGCTCCCCACGCATGCCACGCACCCGGCCCCCCAAGGCGGCGCATGTCGCCCGGCGGGAGGCACGGCTATGATGCCGACGATTCTGGTGGTTGAAGACGAACCGGCGATTCAGGAGCTGCTGACCGTCAACCTCAAGCACAACGGATTTCTTGTCGTTCGCGCCGGAAGTGCCGAGGAGGCAGAATCGGCGATTCGTGCCACCTTGCCCGACCTGATTGTTCTTGACTGGATGCTGCCCGGCCAGTCCGGTGTCTCTCTCGCCAAGAAGCTGCGCTCAGAAGAGCGCACGCGCGAATTGCCGATTATCATGCTGACAGCGCGTGTCCATGAGGAAGACAAAGTGCTCGGACTCGAAGCCGGAGCCGACGATTACATCACCAAGCCCTTCTCGCCAAAGGAACTGGTGGCGCGCGTGCGTGCCGTGCTGCGCCGTCGACAACCGCATCTGGCCGGCGACGTTGTCGAAATCGGCACGCTCTCGCTCAACCCGGCCACCCATCGCGTTATCGCCGCTGGCGCACCAGTAGAACTTGGCCCCACCGAGTTCCGCTTGCTGCTCTTCTTCATGAGCCATCCCGAGCGGGTGTACTCGCGAGCGCAACTGCTCGACGACGTCTGGGGCGACCATGTCTTCATCGAGGAGCGTACGGTCGATGTTCACATCCGCCGGCTTCGCGCCGCACTGGAGCCGACCGGTGAACATGAGCGGATCGAGACCGTGCGCGGTGCCGGTTATCGCTTTCGCGGCAACTGAGCGGGGTCGTCCGAGCCAATGATCCGGACCCTGGCCTTCAGTGTTGCACTTGGTATCCCCGCCGCCATCCTGGGGATTCTGGTTTCGCCTGCGCTCGGGCTGGCATTCTTCTGCGTTGTCCTGTTTTTCCAGCTGCTGTATTTCCTGCGCTATTTCTCGCGCCTGGATGCCTGGTCGCGCAATCCATCGGCCCGGGATGTACCGGAAGGTGCGGGTGCCTGGGACGAGGTCTTTGCCCGCCTGCATCGCCACGAAAAGGAGATGCGCAGAATTATCGCCCGCCGTGATCTCGATCTCCGGCAGGTCGCTGCAGCCGGTCAGGCTATCGTCGACGGCATCGTCACGCTCGATGTCGACAACCGTATCGGCTGGTGCAACAGCGCAGCTGAAAACCAGCTGGGGCTCGATCTGCGCTCCGACCGCGGGCAGCCGATCGCCAATCTGGTGCGCCAGCCGGCATTTGTCGACTACCTTGCCGCCGGTGACTATTCACGACCGCTGCGCTTGACGTCCGTGCGTGACGGGGATCAGGTGCTCTCCGTGCACATTCTCCCCTACGCCGGAGGCGAACGCCTCGTGCAGGTTCGCGACGTGACCCAGAGCGAGCGCCTTGATCAGATGCGCCGCGATTTTGTCGCCAACGTCTCGCACGAACTGCGCACGCCGCTGACGGTGTTGAGCGGCTTTCTCGAAACGGTACGTGAACTGCCGCTGGAACAGGCGGAGCGCGACCGCTACCTGGCGATGATGGCCGACCAGTCAGCGCGCATGCAAAGCATTGTGCAGGACTTGCTCACACTGTCGACGCTTGAGTCATCGCCGCCGCCGCCTGGCAATGAGCGCGTGCACGTGCCAGATTTGCTGGTGCGCCTGCACCGTGACGCCGAAGCCCTGTCCGGTGGGCGCCATCGGCTATTCCTTGAAATCGGAGCTGGCGATGTGTTCGGTGCAGAGTCCGAACTGGCCAGCGCCTTCGGCAATCTGATCTCGAATGCCGTTCGCTACACGCCGGACGGCGGCGAAATCCGGATCGGCTGGCAGCCGCGCGGCAGCAGCGCAGAATTCTCGGTCGCCGATAACGGCATCGGCATTGACCCGAAACATATTCCACGTCTGACCGAGCGCTTCTACCGCGCCGATCTCGGCCGCTCGCGTGAAACCGGTGGCACCGGTCTGGGTCTCGCAATCGTCAAGCATGTGCTCTCGCGCCATCAGGCAAAACTCGATATCGCCAGCACCCCGGGAAAAGGGAGTTGTTTTCGCGCCGTTTTTCCGCCCACCAGACTGGTCCACTGATCTGCTGAAAGCCCGTTCTACCGTGATTTCCAGCGTGTCAAAGCGCCAGGAATTCGGTAGGATGAAAGCGTTATCCGGCAACGAGCTTTCATGGCACGGCAATTCTCCCTGCGGAATTTTCTGGTTGTCCCGTTCCTGATCCTGTTCATCGGTGCAGCGGGATTGATCGGCTGGGTCGGCTATCGCTCCGGGCAGGAGTCGCTCGAACAGTTTGAGCGACAGATGGCGGCGGAGATCGGCCTACGCATCTCCGCCCACCTGGACCGTTTTTTCTCCTCCGCTGTCGTTGTTGCCCAATCCACGGCTGAAGCCATGCGCTCAGGCCGCCTCGATCCCAACCGTCTCGACGATCTGGAACGCCAGTTTGTCGGCCAGATGCGTTATCTCCCCTACCTGACCTTTGTCTCCTTTGGCCGTGCCGATGGACAGTATGTCGGTGCTACCCGTTCGCTTGATACCAACCAAGTCCACCTGATGACCTCGCTGAAGCGCGACGGCATGACGCTGGATACCTATGCGGTTGAGGACAACAATGCACGCAGTGCGCGCATAGCAGTCGGGCCATCCTTCGACGCAAGAACGCGTATCTGGTACCAGCAGGCTGAGGAGAAGGGGCGTTTATCCTGGTACCCGGTCTACAAGTACAAACCGTATGAGAGCCTCGGGGTCGGCGTGTCGGTCCCGGTGTACGAACCGGGAGGCCGACGGTTGCTGGGTGTGGCAACGGGGGATGTGGCGCTGGCACAAATTGCCCGCTACCTGCAGACGCAGACGATCGGGCGTTCCGGCATGGCCTTCGTTGCCGAACCGGATGGCAAACTGATCGCGACTTCACTTTCCGGCCCGACCTTTCGCCTCGAAGGCGAGAACGTGGTTCGACTGGCGATAGCGGACTACCCCGACCCCCGCATGCGCGAAGCCGGGCAATGGGTACAACGGGCTGCAGCTGGCCAGCAGCGCATCACGGTGAATGGCGAACGCCATCTCCTTGATCTCCGCCCCTACCGTGATGCGTTCGGCCTGCATTTGCTGATCGGCGTGTTGTTGCCGGAGCGGGATTTCTCTGCGCCATTTAACGACAACGTGCAATTGGCGGGGTGGCTGACCCTGGCAATTGCGGCGCTGGGCTCTCTTTTCGGCGTGTTGCTGACCGGCTGGCTGGTGCGACCGATTCTTGCCATCAACCGGCGTGCGGGGCGCATCGCGCGTGGTGAGCTGGTCGGTAGTGATGCTGCCGACGAGGTCGGGCCGATTCGGGAGTTGAGTGCGCTAAACCATAGCTTCAATGCCATGGCTGCCAGTCTGCGCAGTACTTTTTTTGGCCTGGAGGCACGCGTCGCCGAGCGGACCCGCGCGCTCGAAGCAGTCAACGATGAGCTCGAGCGCATGGCCATGCTCGATGGGCTGACGCATATTGCCAACCGGCGCCGTTTTGATGCCGTTCTGCAACAGGAATGGCGGCGCTGCTTGCGTGAGCGCCAGCCGATATCGCTGCTGATGCTCGATGTGGACGATTTCAAGGCTTACAACGACGAGTACGGGCATCAGGCCGGTGACCGCGTGCTGATCAGCATTGCCGAATTCTGCGCACGCGAAACGCAACGTTCGACGGATATGGCCGCACGTTACGGCGGTGAGGAATTTGTGATCATTCTGCCGAACACGAATGCTGCGGGCGCGCTGGCTGTCGCTGAAGCCGTCGCGGCAGCGGTGCGGGGCGCGGCGATTCCCCATCGGCGGGCCACAGCCGCTGCAGTAGTAACCGTGAGCGTCGGCGTTGCCACGCATTTTCCGGAGCTGCAGAAAACAGCAGAGCAACTGGTCGGGGCTGCTGATGCCGCCCTGTACGCAGCCAAGCGTGCCGGCCGGAACCGCGTGGTGGTCGCGGATGATATTTGATTAGGTCGGCACAGTCTTGTGCCTTCGTACGATTGAATTTTCTGTGAGGATGAACATGGCAAATGAAAAGTCGGCAGCGGAGAAGGTGGTGGTATCCGGTAAGCGCACGCGTCCTGCTGTGAAAACAGCGAGCGTGGCGAAAGTCGTCAAGAAAGCGATTGTCCTGCCTGTGTCCAAGCCAGCGCCCAGGCAGCGGACAAGCCCGCCCGCTCCTGCCGCTGCCGCCAAGAAGGGGCGCAAGCCACGTGCAGCGGCGGCAGGCGATATCGGGCCTGTTTCCAGCCAGCCCGGCATCGAAGACTTTGCCGTAGGTGAGGCGGTTGAAGCGGCTCAGGAGGCACGCCTTTCTGCCATGCGCGACATCATTTCCGGAACCCCGCCAAGCGAAGCGACGACGCTGCTGAAAACACTGCTGCGCCAGCAGCGCGTGACCGGCAATGGCGACGCGCACCCCGATGACGAGTTGATGCCGGACTGGCGCGAGGGAGGCTATCCGTATCGCAACCTGATGCAGCGCCGGACCTACGAGCGCGAGAAATATCGTCTGCAGGTCGAGCTGCTCAAGCTGCAGGCCTGGGTCAAGGAAACCGGCCAGAAAATCGTGATCCTGTTCGAAGGCCGCGATGCCGCCGGCAAGGGGGGCACCATCAAGCGCTTCATGGAGCACCTCAATCCGCGGGGCGCGCGCGTCGTCGCGCTGGAAAAGCCGACCGACATGGAGCGCGGCCAGTGGTATTTCCAGCGCTATGTGCAGCATCTGCCGACCAATGGCGAAATTGTTCTGCTCGACCGCTCCTGGTATAACCGCGCCGGCGTCGAGCGTGTGATGGGTTTCTGCTCGGACCAGGAATACGTCGAGTTCATGCGCCAGGTGCCCGAGTTCGAGCGCATGCTGGCGCGTAACGGCATCCACCTGATCAAATTCTGGTTCTCCGTCAGTCGCGAGGAGCAGCGCCGCCGCTTCAAGGAGCGCAAGGTGCACCCGCTCAAGCAGTGGAAGCTGTCGCCGATCGACATGGCCTCGCTCGACAAGTGGGAGGAATATACCAAGGCCAAGGAAGCCATGTTCTTCCATACTGACACCGCCGACGCGCCGTGGACGGTGATCAAGTCCAACTGCAAGAAGCGCGCGCGCCTCAATGCCATGCGCTACATCCTGCACAAGATGCCCTACCTCAACAAGGAGACGCAGCGCATCGGCAACCTCGATCCGCTCATTGTCGGTCGTGCCAATGTGGTCTATGAGCGCGGGGAAAAAACAGGCGTACCGATTCTGTAGCCAGTACGGCTCGCCTTGTTGTCGTCGTACTGAAACAAAGCATTCATCGACCTGTTATGTGCATGACGGAATATCTCCGTCATGCCGCAAGTCCGCTCGATCTTCCTCTCGGACATTCACCTCGGCACGCGTGCGTGCCAGGCGGACCGTCTCCTCGAATTCCTTCGCGAATATCCCGCTGAAAACGTCTTCCTGATCGGCGACATTGTCGATTTCTGGTCGATGCGCCGCAGCATCCACTGGACGCCGACACAAAATACGGTGGTGCAGAAGATTCTGCGCCGGGCTCGCCATGGCGAGCGGGTGATGCTGATCCCCGGTAACCACGACGAAGCGCTGCGCGAGTATGTCGATGCGGCCTTCGGCGACATCGAACTGGCGGCCGAACATGTGCATGTGACGGCCGACGGACGTCGCTTCCTGCTCATTCACGGTGACGAGTTCGATCAGGTAACGCGCCACCACCGCTGGGTCGCATTGCTTGGCGATGCCGCCTACGACTGGCTTGTGCGCTGCAACGTCCTGCTCTCCTGGGTGCGTCGCCATCTCGGCATTGCCGGCTACTGGTCACTTGCCGGCTACGCCAAGCGCAAGGTCAAGAAGGCCTTGCAGTTTGTTCTCGACTTCGAGGACTCGGTCATTCACGCCGTGCGCCAACGCGGGCTCGACGGCGTCATTTGTGGCCACATCCATTGCGCCGCCTTGCGCGAGGTGGGTGGGCTCATTTACGGCAATTGCGGCGATTGGGTTGATTCCTGTACCGCCATTGTCGAACACGCCGACGGGCGCCTGGAGGTTGTGGCCTGGTCACAGCCGGGTGAGCCGACGTTGGCGACATCTCTCCCGGAGGAATCCACATGCGTGTCCTGATGGTTTCGGATGTCTACTTTCCACGCGTCAATGGGGTTTCCACTTCAATGGAAACCTTCCGTCACAAGCTGGCCGACGAGGGCGTCGAGGCCCGCCTGGTCGTCCCGCGTTATGGCGACGAAGCGGAGGTTTCCGGCATTGTCCGTGTCGAAGGGCGCCCCGTGCCGGGCGATCCGGAAGATCGCATTCTGCGCTGGCGGGCAATGCATGCAGTGGTTGCTGAAGCGGCGCAGGGCTGCGACCTGATTCATATCCAGACGCCCTTTGTCGCGCACTACGCCGGGCTCTCGGCGGCTCGCCACCTTGACCTGCCAGTGTTGGCCACCTATCACACCCTGTTTGAAGAGTATCTGCAGCACTATGCGCCCTACGTGCCTTCCGGTTGGCTGCGTGCAGCCGCGCGGGGCTTCTCGCGGCGTCAGTGCAATGCGCTCGATGGCATCATCGTGCCATCCTCCGCCATGCGCTCGCGGCTCGGCAGCTATGGCGTGACTGCGCCGCTGCATGTCTTGCCGACCGGTATCCCTGTCAGTCGTTTTGGCGGCGGTGATGGCGCTGCGTTTCGTGCAGCCAACGGCATCCCGGCAGAACGACCCGTTGCCCTCTACGTTGGCCGCATCGCTCATGAGAAAAACATCGGCTTCCTGATTGAGGCCGCGCGCGTTGCGCAAGCCAGTGTGCCCGGACTGATCCTGCTGATTGCCGGCGAAGGGCCAGCCTGCGACGAGCTCAAACAATCCGTCGACGCCCTCGGTCTGAACGACGCCATCCGCTTTCTCGGCTATCTCGATCGCCAGCAGGCGCTCCCCGACTGCTATGCCGCTGCAGATATCTTTGTCTTTGCCTCGCGTACCGAAACCCAGGGACTGGTGTTGCTCGAAGCCATGGCGGCAGGCCTGCCGGTGATGGCGCTGCCGGAAATGGGTGCCCGGGATATTCTGGCGCCGGGCAAGGGCTGCATTACGCCTCCGGATGACCCCGTTGCGTTCGGCCAGAATCTGGCGCACTTCTTCAACCATCGCGAAGCCTGGCGCCACCTTGGCGCGGAGGCGCAGCGCTATGCGCACAGCTGGTCCGACGACACCATGGCCGAGCGCCTGGCCTCGCTCTATCGCGCCCAGCGGCGCCAGCAACGCCAGGGCCGCGTGGCCTCAATTGCCGGAGCGGCACTTTGACTTCCAGCTAGGCGCGATCGGTGCCGCCTGCCTATACTTCCCCTGTCGCAATAAAGCTGTAACAGCGGGGAGCTAGGATGGTCGCTTTTGCTGGAGAAGCAAGAATGGATTTGTTGTTATGGCGCCATGCCGAAGCCGAAGAGGGCGAGAACGACTTCGAGCGGGCGCTGACTGCGCGTGGTCAGCGTCAGGCCAAGGTCGTAGCCAAATGGATTCGGCAGCACCAACCGAAGCAGTTGCGTATCATCGCCAGCCCGACAGTGCGCACGCAGCAGACCGCTGACGCGCTGGAGCTGCCCTTCGAAACCAACCGCAAGATCGGCCCCGATGCCTGCGTTTCCGAACTGATCGCCGCTTCCGGCTGGCCGGCTGCCAGTGGCGCCGTTCTTTTCATCGGGCACCAGCCAGCACTGGGGAACCTCGCTTCTCTTCTACTTTCCGGGCACGAGTCGGAGTGGACCATCAAGAAGGGCGCGCTGTGGTGGCTGACCAATCGTGTCCGCGCCGGCGAAAACCAGACGGTGCTGCGCACGGTGATTTCTCCCGACTTTCTCGGCTAGAGCCGCGCGTAGTTCCTGTCGTACTTGGGGACTCAATGATTAAGTCCGTCACAACGGCGAAAGCCGGTGTCCAGTTCGTTGGATTTTCTGGCTTTGTACTTCCTTCGGTCGGATACCGGAATGACGAATTTCGACTTAATCAGCATTCCCTTAGATGTCTTCTGACAGCGTCAGCATCTCGTCAGCTGCACGCAAGCGCTCCGCCATGACGCGCATGACCTGCGTGGCAAAAAATGGGGTTTGCTGTACCAGATACTGAAATCGTTTTGCGTCGATGGCGACAAACTCGCAATCTGTCTTGGCCACCACCGTGGCCGATCGGGGGCCCGGCGAGACGATGCCAAGTTCCCCAACGATATTCCCGGATTTTAGTGTTTCGGCCAGCCGGTTTTTGACGATGACCTCGGCACTGCCAACTGTCAGCACATACATCAGATTTCCAGCTTCGCCTTCAACGAACAGTGGTTCGCCAGCGTTGATCCTGACGATTTCCGGGTTGTTGGAAAACAGCTCGAAAAAAACCATGGGCTCTCCCTTTTATTTACATTGAACGCTCCCGTTTTTACCAGAGTTGATTGCGTAAACCGTGACCGTTCTATTGCGGTTCGGTGACGGTGCCGGCGTCATATGGCTGCAACAAGCAATAGCTAAAATTCTCCCGTGACCTCAACTCTTCAGGAGAAAAGCATGCTTGCACTGAACCCGCCCTTAGCCGCTCTGCATGGCGCTCGCCTCGACCACACCGGGGCTGTCGCCCACGGGTTCATCAACTCTGTCGAGCATCTGGTTGCCGCGACCTTGCGCTTCAACAACTACATCATCGACCGCTTGACGGTGCACGCGCGTACGCAGGCGCGTACCGTCCCGCCGCTCGTGGCGATCGATGTGGCAACCGACCCGGCGATCCAGATCATGGGGGCCGGCATCTTTCAGGAGCAGATGCATCTGGCGGCAGACCTCAGCACGCGCTGGGTGGCGCTTGGTGAGTGGCACCAGCACGGCTTCAATGCACTGGTCAGTGGCTGGTTGGCCCATGTCGAGAAGAGTTTTCCGGTGCCGCCTGCCGCTGCTGGCGTGGCAGCGCTGCAAAAAGCCATTGAATCGGCGGATCATGCGGTTACCGATGTGGCGGGTATCGCTGTTGAGACTACCGAGCGCGTGCTCCAGCAAGCGGATCGTACCCAGGCCGCTGTGCGGCCGCACAAACGTTCAGGAAAACAACAATAACGAGACTCTCCCTCCCCCAGGGATCTGCAAGCGGCGCTCCGGCGCCGTTTTTTTCGCCAGTGTAAACGCACTGCAACAACGGTGATCTAGGCTGGGGCTCTGTTGCTTACGCTAGGAAAACCCATGATTCTTTGTCTTGATGACGATGTCGAGGAACTCCACAGGATTCTCGAAGAAGGGCTGCTGCATCCAGTGTTCCAGCCGATCGTCGATTTTAGGGCGCGTACCTGCCTGGGGCATGAGGCCCTGATACGTGGGCCGGATACGTCCCCCTTGAAGATGCCGGCAACCTTGTTCGATACAGCCCGCCGATGCGGTCTGGGGCTGGCGCTGGAACATGCTGCACGCGATGCAAGCCTGCGGGCATTTTCCCGCTTACGCCTTCCCGGCCGGCTGTTTCTCAATGCGTCGCCCGGCTCGCTGCTCAGCGAAGAGTGGATGAACGGGCCGATGCGCCGCCTCCTTGGTGAGCTCGGGATCACCGCCAACCGAATTGTCATCGAGCTTACCGAGAACGAACAGATTACCGACATGCCGGAAATGCGCGGCGTGCTGCAGCACTATCGCGGCCGTGGCTTCCAGATCGCCATCGACGATCTCGGCGAAGGTTTCGCCAACCTGCGCATGTGGTCGGAAGTGCGGCCGGAGTTCGTCAAGATCGATCGCCATTTCGTTGATGGCATTGCAACCGACCGGATGAAGTACCACTTCGTACGGGCGATGCAGGATCTCGCAGAAAGCTGCAATTCGGTACTTATTGCCGAGGGCATCGAGCGCCTTGAGGATTTTGAGTGCATCCGCGACATGGGGATTGCCTGTGGCCAGGGATTCTTCATCGCCCGGCCGCAAGCCAGCCCGTCGCAGCAGTTGCCGGAAGAGATTGTCTCGGCGCTTGGCCGTAGTCGAATCGCCCTGCTGCCACCGTCGATGCCGACGGCCAAGGCGCCGACGGCCAAGGAGTTGCTGCGCCCGATTCAGCCGGTGCCGTGCGACGCCACCAACGAATATGTCTTCGCCCGCTTTGAGGCTGATGCCGGGCTGGACGCCCTGCCGGTCGTCGATGGCCCGCTACCGATCGGCCTGATCAACCGCCACAGCATGATCGACCGCTTTGCGCGACCCTTCCGCAAAGAATTGTTCGGCCGGAAATCCTGCCAACAGTTCATGGATCCGTCGCCGCTGGTGGTCGATCAGCATGCGACGGTTCAGGAGTTGGCAATGATGCTGGCGCTTGCACCGAAACATTACCTGTTCGACGGCTTTATCGTTACCGGTGAAGGGCGCTATCTGGGCATCGGCAGCAGCCACGACCTGATGGCCATGATCACCGAAATGCAGCTGTGTGCCGCGCGCTACGCAAACCCGCTGACGCAGCTGCCGGGCAATGTGCCGATCAACGAACACATCGACAGCATGCTGGCGGGCGGCCACAGTTTTGTCGCAGCGTATCTCGATATCGATAATTTCAAGCCCTACAACGACACTTTTGGCTACCGCCGTGGCGACGATGTCATCCTGCTGCTGGCGCAGCTGATCTGCGAAGTTGTCGACAAGCGCATCGATTTCGTCGGTCATATCGGCGGCGACGATTTCTTCGTGATATTCCAGAGCAAGGATTGGGAACAGCGTTGCTGGGACCTTGTTGCATGTTTCACGAAAGCCGTTGCGGCCACCGTCGATATTGAAGACCCCGAGGGCAAGGGCTATCTAGCAGAAAACCGCAAAGGGGAGCTGGTGCACCAGCCGATGCCGACGCTTTCAGTCGGTGCGGTACGCGTTGGCCCGAGCGAGTGCGAGTCCCATCGTGAAGTTGCGGCAGCGGCTTCAATCGCCAAGAAGCAGGCCAAGAAGGAAAGCAAGCGCAAAGCCGGCGAGGCAAACGGCAGTGTTTTTGTCGAGCGCCGGCAGCCCGGAACTTACCGACCCACTGCAGGCTTTTTTCTCCAGCTAAATTAGAAGAAGCGTGCTGTGACATAACGGGGGCAGAAAAACGGGGGCTCGCCCCCGTTCGTTCTCAGTCGCTTATTTTGCCGATTTTGGCGGCCGGCCGGTCTTGATGGCTTCCAGCTTTCGGATGGCTTCTTCGATGCGCGTGTCGGCCAGTTCGTGGAAGGTGGCCAGGGCTGCGCGCAGCACTTCACTTTTCTTCACCGCGATACCCATCGCCAGGCAGCGCTTCTTGACGGTGCCAAAAATTTCGTAGGCCGATTCAGGCAGCGAAAAGCTGTCCCTCACCAGCTTCACCTTCTTTTTGCCGACAGCCTTCTGCTTTGCGGCAGGTTTCGCAGCAGGTTTCGCAGCAGGTTTCGCGACAGGCTTCGCGACAGGCTTCGCGACAGGCTTCGCGACAGGCTTCGCGACAGGCTTCGCGACAGGCTTCGCAGCAGGTTTCGCAGCAGGTTTCGCAGCAGGTTTCGCAGCAGGTTTCGCAGCAGGTTTCGCAGCAGGCTTTGCGGCAGGTTTCGCGGCAGGTTTCGCGGCAGGTTTCGCGGCAGGTTTCGCGGCAGGCTTCGCGGCAGGCTTTGTAGCAGGTGTGTTGGCTTGTGCGTCAGACATGAAAACTCCCTTTATTGATAATAACGGTATAAACAGTTTATACAAGATGTCTGCAAGCGCAAGAAAAAGCGCTCCCGGCACGTGAAAAAATCCGCTTTCGTCCCTTTTTCGACACCTTCGCGTGCTGTTCAAGCTGCCGTGCAGCTTCTCCATTGCCCTGCTTCCGCAAGGGCGCCCTTTGGCTGTTCCGTGCTATCCAGCCAGTCAGTTGTTCCCCCGCCGTCGTCTGACCTGCACGCGTTTTGTTCCTGTGCTACCGACTCAAACGTGCGCCAGGACGACTGTCATCGAGCTTGAACATTTCTGTCGCAGTGGCGTAGCGTCCGCCGGCAAGAATCTCGTCCTGGTGCTCCTGGGTGTTGGTCCGAAGCCGTCAGTGGCTTTGTCATAGTGAGAAAGAACGGATGCGAATTCTTGAACCTGTTGTTCGTGTAGTCGGGCAGTTGTCGTTTCGCAACAAGTTACGGGCGACGGCGGTGGTGTTCGGCATCCCTTTGCTGGTAGCGGCTGGAGTGCTGCTTTTCGCGCTTGAGTCGCGGGTTGCCGAACTTCAGCGTGAGCGCCAGGCACTGGCGCTGCAGTTGCCGGTGCAGACACTGGTAGCCAGCCTGCATCAGACCTTGGCGGCCAGCCTGGCGGTGCAGGAAGGCGGGGAGAATCTGGCTTACCTTGTTGCCAGCAAGCGCCGCACAGCGTTGCAGGCGGCAAAGGATCTGAAGGCGGCTTTTGTCGACAGTGGAGGTTCGCTTCAGAGCGGGAGCACGCCAGATCGCTTGCTCGGTAACTGGGCAGGTCTTGTGCAGAGAATCAGTACGGCGGATGCCGCCGATCTGGCTAGCCTGACATCGTCACTGCACACTGAGCTCGAGCGGATCAATGAGCGGACCGGTCTGCTGATCGATGGTGATGCGTCGAGCAGCCGCCTTCTCGACATCATGACGACGCACCTGCCGGGCTTGATCGAAACGACCGGCCGGGCGAGCCAGATCGGTAGCGTTGTTCTCGTCAAGAAAAGCCTGCGGGGAAGCCGTCGCACGGACCTCACGTTGCAGCGCGGCAACTTCGATGCGCTGGTGCAATGGAGCATGGATGGCTTGCAGAAGGTGTCGCGCGACCACCCTGCGCTTGCACCCGCGTTGAGCGATGCCGGCAGCCGCCTGAATGCGACCTACCTGGGCATTCAGGAAGCGATGACGACGAAGATGCTCGAAACCACGGACTTCGGCATGACGCCCGAAGATTTCATCGCGCTGACGAGCAAGGCATTCGACGAAACACTGTCGATCGCTGGCGTCATCGCCAAGGATGCCGATACGCTGCTCGCTGATCGTCTGTCTGTTCTCGTCTTCCAGCGCAACGCCGTTGTCCTGGCAATTCTGCTGGTGCTGGCACTCGTCGTCGCCTCGTTTGTTGCTGCCTACATATCCATCATGCGTGGCCTGAACGGGCTGGCCGATGCGGTGACGACCATGGCTTCCGGCGATCTGAGTGCGCGTGTTGAAATTTCCTCGCGTGACGAGCTTGGCGCCGTCGGTACCCAGTTCAACCGCATGGTCGAAAATCTGGCGCAGCGCACGGCCGAACTGCGCGAGAAAACCAATGACATTCATTCGATGTTGCAGAACATGGAACAGGGCATCCTGACGATTGTCGGCAACGGCCAGATTCATCCGGAGTATTCGGCCTATCTGAAAGCGATCTACGAGACAGAAAGCATCGCTGGCGAGTCGGCCATGGGCTTCCTGTTTGGCAGTTCGGATCTGGGCTCGGATGCGGTCTCCCAGGTGGACGCGACGATAGCGGCCTGCCTTGGTGAAGACCGGATGAACTTCGACTTCAACGCACATTTGCTGGTGGATGAGATCCGCATGGAGATGCCGGACGGTCGAATCAAATATCTGCACCTCAGCTGGTCGCCTATCTGCGATAGCGATGACACGGTAGAAAAAATCATGGTCTGCGTGCGCGATGTGACCGAGCTTCGCCAGTTGGCCGCAGAGGCAGAGCACCAGAGGCGCGAACTGGAAATGGTTGGTCAGATCCTCCGGGTCAATCAGGAGAAATTCCACGAATTCATCGATAGTGCGCGCAGCTTTGTCGCGGAAAACGAAGCGCTGCTCATGGCCGCCGAGGCGTCCTCGGCAACGCTGATCGACCAGCTGTTTCGCAACATGCATACCATCAAGGGGAATGCCCGCACCTATGGGCTGCTGCACCTGACGAACCTTGTGCACGAGGCGGAGCAGGCCTATGAGGCACTGCGCAGCGAAGGCGGGCAGTTCGACCGGAAGCGGCTGCTTGAGCAGCTGGCGGGCGTGCAGGAGCGTGTCGACGAGTACGCCACGCTCAACGAGGTGAAGCTGGGTCGCAAGGGGCCGGGCCGGCGCGGAAGTGCCGAGAAGTATCTGATGGTCGAGCGCGCCGAGATCGACGGGATGATTGCCGCGCTGAATGCCATCGACCTTCACGCAGCGCGGCCGGAAACTGTGCTGGCGCTGCTTGAGCAAGTGCGTTGCGACCTGTTGCTGGTGGGGACGGAGACTGTCGGAAATGTTCTCGACGGGGTTTTTGCCTCCCTGCCATCGCTGGCGAAGGAACTGGGCAAGGCGGTGCCAACGCTGCAAGTGACCGATAACGGGCTCCGTGTCCGGAATCAGATCAGCGACCTGATGCGCAATATTTTCATGCACCTGTGCCGCAATGCGATGGACCACGGTATCGAAACGCCGGCAGAGCGGCTGGCCAAGGGCAAGCCCGAAGCGGGCACGATCACCATGGCGATGTCGCTGTCCGGTGATCGGTTCACCCTTCGATTGAAGGATGACGGCAAGGGGCTGGCGCTGGCCTATATCCGCGCCAAGGCGCTTGAGAAGGGCTTGACCGAGGCGGCGAATGCCCTGAGCGACGAGGCCGCCGCCCAGTTGATCTTTTCCGCCGGGTTCTCGACAGCCACGGCGGTTACGGAAGTTTCCGGTCGTGGCGTCGGGATGGATGCGGTGCTCAACTTCCTCAAGCGGGAGGGCGGCACGATCGGTATCGAATTTGCCGACGATCGTGTCGGCGGCGATTTCCGGGCGTTTGAGACCGTTATCGTGTTGCCCGCCAAACACGTCGTCAGCGCAGTCACTGCAGTTGCGACGCCCCCAGACCTACCGCAACGTGAAGCGGCCACCGGAACGCGTTCCAGCCTTCTCGGCAAGGTGCTCGCCCTGCCTGGGAAACTCGTGGTGGTTCCGAATTGATGACCGAATTTCTGTTTTCCGGCGCATTCGCCGGGCTGGCGGCTTGGCTGACGGCGAGTGCGCGTGTAAAGGGCGTTGGTCGGCGCGAGATTGAGCAACTGCTGCACCGGCATGGCGAGGAGTTGCTGCTTGCACAAGAGAGAGCCGACACGATGGCCGCAGCCCTGGCCGGGGAAGCGCAAGCGAGGCGGGCAGCAGAAGCCGAGTCAGCCGCACTGCGCAACGAACGGGATGCCTTGCTGACACAGGTCGACTTGTTACAGATGGAGTCTTCCTGCCTGGCGGAGATAACCGTCGAGCGCGACGCGCTGCGCAACACCGGCGAAGCGATGCGCCAGGTCCTGTGCAGCCAACTCGCCAGTCTGGCGGCTGAAGTTGCTTCCTTGCGGGATGTGGCCGTGACCTTCGACCATTGGCACGAGGCGATGGACTCCCTGCTCGTGCAGAACCGCGAGATGCACACGCAGAACCAGGAATTTTCTTCCATCGTCAAACATGTGGTCATTGTTGCCCTCAATGCAGCTATCGAGGCGGCGCGTGCGGGTGAGGCGGGCAGGGGGTTTGCCGTGGTCGCCGATGAGGTTAGAAAACTGGCGGCGCGCTCGGAGACTCTCTCGGTTGAATACAGCCAGAGCCTGCACAGGAATGACCTGACGACAACGGCCACCTTCCAGGAAATACAGGCCGACGGGAAGATGATTGTGGCGGCAATCAGCAGTGTCGAATCAATGATCGCCCAACTGAAAATGCGGATTTCATAGATGGCCTACCCCGTCAGCGAAAACGCCAGACATGCGGTTAATCACATTTTCACTCGGGCAGCCAGCGCCAATCTGGTGATGAGCCCGGCAGATTCCATCGAGATACAGCAGTTGCCCGGTAGTGACCTGATTGAAACGCCGGAAGAGAATATTTTTGTTCTGACTATTTCATCGTATCGGTTTCGCCTGCTGACGGTCTTTCATCTTGAAGCGGCAGGGAGGAACGCGAGCTATTTTTGCCGGGACGATTCAGCGCAGGGTTTTTTGGAGGCTTTTTCCGAGATCGGCAACCTCTGTTGCGGGGCGATGAATCGCGAACTCGGGAAGCATTTTCTCCATACCGGTATGTCTACGCCAAACATTCTTCAGCGAGGGTGCCTGACCTATCTCGATGAACTGAAACCGTCGTATGTCACCCAGTTCGGGATTCGCATCAACGATACCGTAGGCATGCACGCCACCCTGTGCTTGTGCGCCTATGCCCCGATCGATTTTCGCGTCGATCCCCAGGCGGCGGCAGAGGAGACAGGCGCGCTGGAGTTTTTCTGAATCCGTGGTGCAGGAATCTGCACGGACAGCGTGCGACAGAAATTTTTGGATAACGAAGAGGCTGGAATGACGGAAGGACTCGTAAGCAAGGTTCTGGTGCTCGATGGCAGCCAGGTACATCAGGATCTGATCAAGCAGTTCTGCGATGCACATGCTCTGGTGCCGCTCAAGGTAAGGAAAAACCGCCTGATGTCGGTGCTGCGATCAAACATTGATCTCGGGGCCATCATGTTTGCAGAGGACTATGGTGGCTCGCCCGAGGAAAGTGCCGAGATCGCAGTACGTATCCACACTGTCCGCCCCGAGCTTCCCATCATTCTTCGTCGCACGAGTGAGGCTAGCCTGGATGGCGTCAGCGAGTCCTTGCGTCGTGTCTGCTGTGCAGCCTACACAGCCGCCGATATGGCCATTCTGGGTAAGGTGATGGACGAGTACATCTTCAGCCTCGTCTATCCGAATGCGTTGGTGCGCGGTATATCGGAAATAACCGAAAGCGTGCTTTCCAGCCAGTTCAAGCAACTGACGCCGCGCTGGGAAACGCCCTATATCGTTCGTGACCGGGTGATCTTCGGCGAAGTGTTCAGCCTGATCCCGCTGGAGAGTGCGTGGTGCCGAGGCTACATGATGCTGCAGACTGAGGAGCAGCCGATTCTCGACACCCTCAATGCCTATGCGGTGAGCAATGGTGGCGCCAGCTTCCGGACAGTGAACAATCTGTTGGGTGAGGTGACCAACCTGATCTGGGGCGCCTTCAAGAACCGTTATGTTGGCGATCAATTGTCTGCGTCGGTGAACCAGATTCAGGTGCCGCTGATCGTCAATCACAAGCACAAATACATTTCCTTCGGCACCGAAAATCCGCAGCTGTGCTTTCTCTACACGCTCACCGATGAAAACAGCGGCAATACCGTCAGGCTTTACCAGCGCTTCATTTTCAACCTGAGCTGGTCGCCGGAAGACTTCAGGGAAATTGTTCATGACTCGAGTGAGCTTGTTGACTCGGGCGAACTGGAATTGTTCTAAATCACCTTTTAAGGAATGCTGAAATGGCAAAAATTCTTGTAGTCGATGACTCCAGCACCGTGCGCGACGAAGTCGCCGGCTTTCTGAAAAACAATGGCATGGATGTCGCCACGGCGATTGATGGCAAGGATGGTCTTGTGAAAATTAAAGCCGATCCGGGGATCAAGCTGGTGATCAGCGACGTGAACATGCCGAACATGGATGGCCTGACCATGGTCGAGAAAATCCGGGGCGAACTTGGCAATGCCAGCGTTAACGTCATCATGCTGACAACGGAGAGCAGCCCGAGCATGAAGGAGCGGGGCAAGGCGGCGGGCATCAAGGGTTGGATCGTCAAGCCGTTCAAGGGAGAAGCCGTGCTTGAGTCGTTCAGAAAATTGGTCGCCTGAGAAAGTGCTTGTCACTCGCCGGGGGGCACAAGCTTGTCTTGCCAGCGCTGTTGCGCCCATTGCTACCGCGAAATCGCGGTAGCCCGCAGGGGGCCTCGTACCATTCTCTGCGAAGCATGTGAATACGGCTGGGAGGTGCAGTTTGCTTCGGTCGTTTTAGCTCGGCGGAGACCAGCGGCGGCTCGCGGGCCAATAGCGACCGTGCCGGGTGACGCAAGGTTCGCTACCGCCTCCCTCGCTGTTCGCGATCAGGCCGAAGTGCGGCCGCTTTAAACGTATGGAGGCGGGTTCCTGCGCTCAGGCCGAGGCTGTGACTAAGCGCCCGTTTGCACGGTGCGGCGGCATCACCATGGAGGCGGTCGTCTGGCTGCATACCCGATATCGCCGGTCGCTTCCCTGGCACATCATCGGCATCCTGTTGTTGTCGAAGAGCGCGCCGAATGCCCTCATGGCACCGATGGTGGTCTCGAAGGTCCGGCACTGCGGCTGATCACCGCTCGGGAAACACATTCTGCAGCCTGGCAATGGCGAATTCATGGCGAGTCCTTTCTGACATTGTTTGGGCCGCACGCGACACGCGGGTCAGGTGCGCCTCAACACCATCTTGGCGCCGGCGTGTGACATCATCATTAATTGGATGTGAAGCGGGGAGTCGGAACGCATTCTTTTTCAATCGATGCTTCGGCAATTGTTGGCGACTGTCGTCAGCCCTAATCTGCAGTCCGCATTTCGTGTTCGGAGCAACAACCGTCTGCCGTGGCAGAAAACCGCAGGCGTTGCCTGCGGCTCTGCCTGGCTTGCGGAACGGGTTACTTGTGCTGCATGCCCATCCATTGACCGGATTTGCCGTCGGAGGTGGCGGAACAGGTAACGGCTACGCCGGAGATCGTTGCCTTTTGCCCAACGGGATAGAACTTTCCGTCGTCGCCGGAGTAGCAGCGCGGCGCTGGCTTCTGGGGTTCTGCTGATTTGTTTTGTGACGGTGCGGCACTTTCGTTTGCGCAAGCAGAAAGCAGCAAAACGGAGATGATGGTGGTGACGAGAAGACGCATGCTTGGCTCCATTGAATAGGGGGTGGTGTAACCCGGCGGAGCTTACGCAGTCTTTGTTGCATCCATGTTTCCGTGCCGGTAGATGAGAAATACGACCGGCCAACAGGCCAGGGAGCATCGGAATCAGGTGCTTGTCTTGTGCGGTGTAACGAAACCGTAACTTCGGCGCAATACAGTGGCGATAACAACTGCCGGAGATGAATGTATGAGCGAGAGCCTCAGTGAAGAACGTGCAGATTTTGCGCGTCGTGCACACGCCGAGATGCTGGATAGTTTCGACGAGGAACTCGAGATGGAGATCGACGATGAGCGGATGAACCATCTGATCGCCGAGTCCAGCGTGCCTGCTGATCTGGAAATGGATGTGGCGCGACACTTCTATTTCAAGGAGCTGTTCCGCCTGCAGGGGGAGCTTGTCAAGCTTCAGGACTGGGTGGTGCATAACAAATTGAAGGTTGTCGTCCTGTTCGAAGGGCGTGATGCGGCCGGTAAGGGCGGCGTCATCAAGCGCATCACGCAGCGGCTCAATCCGCGTGTCTGTCGCGTCGCGGCATTGCCGGCACCAAACGAGCGCGAGCGAACGCAGTGGTATTTCCAGCGTTATGTAACTCACCTGCCGGCAGGTGGCGAGATCGTTCTCTTCGACCGCAGCTGGTATAACCGTGCCGGGGTCGAGCGGGTCATGGGTTTCTGCAGCGATGACGAGTACGAAGAGTTTTTCCGTACCGTGCCGGAATTCGAGAAGATGCTGATCCGCTCGGGGATCATCCTTATCAAGTACTGGTTTTCGATCACCGATGACGAACAGCACCTGCGCTTTTTGATGCGCATCCACGACCCGCTCAAGCAGTGGAAGCTGAGCCCGATGGACATGGAATCACGCCGTCGCTGGGAAGATTACACGCGTGCCAAGGAAACCATGATGGAGCGCACGCATATCCCCGAGGCGCCGTGGTGGATCGTCGAGGCGGACGACAAGAAGAAGGTCCGCCTGAACTGCATCCACCACCTGCTAAGCCAGGTACCAAACGGCGAAATAGAACGCGAGTCGGTGGTGTTGCCGGAACGTGTCCATAACCCCGATTACATCCGGCAGCCGTTGCCGGGAGAAATGTTCATTCCGGCGGTTTACTGAGACGGATCGCAGCCCATCGCACACTCACTTCACCCCGTTGATCGGCGAAGTGGGCGATCCGTTGGGGCTCGACGATCTTCGTCGTCGTTCTGCGAAGGAATGAATCAGCGAACGACCTTGAGCAGCTCGACTTCGAAATTAAGCGTTGCGTTCGGTGGCACGGCAGAGCCCGCGCCGCGCGAACCGTAGGCGATCTCCGGCGGGCAGGTCAGCTTCGCCTTGCCGCCTTCCTTCATCTTCGAGAAGCCTTCCGTCCAGCACGGAATCACCCGGTTCAGCGGGAACGCTGCCGGTTGGCCGCGCTTGTACGAGCTGTCAAACTCAGTGCCGTCGACGAGCGTGCCGCGATAGCGCACCTGCACGGTAGCCGAGGGTGCTGCCTGTGGGCCGGTGCCATCCTTCAGCGATTCATCGATTAGGCCGGAGGCGGTCTTTTCCGGGGCGCCAGCGAGGGTTGTCAGGCTTGCCATGGCAAGCAGCCCGGCAAGAACGATTTTCTTCGTTTGCGGCAAGCGTTATTGAGGGCAAGTGTTGCTGCTTGAGGTGCGGACGAGCTTGGAGCCTCTAATTCGAGTCGCGTTGCCCCGGCCTCTGACCTGTAATAAATCAAAGGTTCCTGGCTCGAATTAAAGTTGGTCTTGGCGAGGCGGCCGTAATTTGCGGCCAGCCTGTAGTCGATTTCTAACAGTCGATCTTAATTAATTTCCATACGCCGGAAACAGAAAGGGCGACGGAATCTCCGTCGCCCTTCGTCGTTGGTCGCAGCTAGGTCGCTTACTTCTTCCTTGCTGCCGGCACGTCCGTGCAGCTGCCGTGCGCCACTTCCGCTGCCATCCCCACCGTTTCGCCCAGCGTCGGGTGCGGGTGGATGGTCTTGCCGATGTCGACCGCATCGCAGCCCATCTCGATGGCCAGGCAGACTTCGCCGATCATGTCGCCGGCCGAGGGGCCGACGATGGCGCCGCCGATGACGCGGTGCGTTTCGGCGTCGAAGATCAGCTTGGTGAAGCCGTAGTCGGCGCCGTTGGCGATGGCGCGGCCGGAGGCTGCCCACGGGAACTTGGCGGTCTCGACCTTGCGGCCTTCCTTCTTCGCCTGGTCCTCGGTGTAGCCGACCCACGCCACTTCCGGGTGGGTGTAGGCAACGCCGGGGATCACCGTGGCGTCGAAGGCAGCCTTGTGACCGGCAGCCACTTCGGCAGCGACGTGCGCCTCATGCACCGCCTTGTGCGCCAGCATAGGCTGCCCGACCAGGTCGCCAATGGCGAAGATGTGCGGCACGTTGGTACGCATCTGCGCATCGACGTTGATGAAGCCGCGGTCGGTGACGATGACGCCGGCCTTCTCGGCGCCGATCTTCTTGCCGTTCGGCGAGCGGCCGGCGGCTTGCAGGATCATGTCGTACTTGACCGGCTCGGTCGGTGCGCCTTCGCCCTCGAATTTCACGTAGAGGCCGTCGTCCTTGGCTTCCACCGCGACTGTCTTGGTCTTCAGCATGACCTTGTCGAAACGGTGCAGGTTCTGCTTTTCCCAGACCTTGACTGCGTCGCGATCGGGGCCGGCCATGAGCACGTCCATCATCTCGACGACGTCGATGCGGGTACCCAGCGTCGAATAGACGGTGGCCATTTCGAGGCCGATGATGCCGCCGCCGATGACCAGCATCTTCTTCGGCACGGCGCTATTCACCGTCCGCAGTTCCAGCGCACCGGTCGAATCGACGATGCGCGGGTCGCGCGGGATGAAGGGCAGGTGCACCGCGGCCGAGCCGGCGGCGATGATGCAGTTCTTGAACTTGATGACCTTCTTGGCGCCGGTCTTGTCCTGTGCCGTGCCTTCGGTGACCTCAACCTCGATGTGGTGCGGGTCGAGGAAGCTGCCGTAGCCGCGCACGATGTCGACCTTACGCCCCTTGGCCATGCCGGCGAGACCGCCGGTCAGCTTGCCGACGACCTTTTCCTTGTGCGCGCGCAGCTTGTCGATATCGACAGTCGGTGCGGCAAAGGTGACGCCAAGATCGGCGGCGTGGGCGGCTTCTTCCATCACCGCGGCCACGTGCAGCAGTGCCTTGGAGGGGATGCAGCCGACGTTGAGGCAGACGCCGCCGAGCGTTGCGTAACGCTCGACGATGACGGTCTTGAGGCCGAGGTCGGCCGAGCGGAAGGCGGCTGAGTAGCCGCCGGGGCCGGCGCCGAGCACGAGCATGTCGCACTCGATGTCGGCGCAGCCGCCATGGCTGGCAGCGGCTGGGGCCGCAACGGGGGCCGCTGCTGCAGGTGCTGCTGCCGGAGCGGATGCCTGCGGTGCCGGTGCCGCAGCGCCAGCAGAAGCCTCCACCTTGATCAGCAACGACCCTTCCTTGACCCGGTCACCGAGTTTGACCAGCACTTCCTTGACGACGCCAGCGGTCGACGACGGCACGTCCATCGTCGCCTTGTCCGATTCGAGCGTGACGATGGCATCGTCCACCTTGATGGTGTCGCCGACCTTCACGAACAGGTCGATGACCGGCACATCGTCGAAGTCGCCGATGTCGGGAACCTTCACTTCAATGAGTTGGCTCATGTGTGGCTCCTCAGACAATCATGCGGCGCATGTCGGCGAGCAGCTGCGCGACATAGACGTTGAAGCGGGTGGCCAGCGCGCCGTCGATGACGCGGTGGTCGGCGGTTAGCGACAGCGGCAGCATCAGGCGCGGCACGAATTGCTTGCCGTCCCACACCGGCTTCATCGCCGATTTGTTGACGCCGAGGATGGCGACTTCCGGCGCGTTGACGATCGGCGCGAAGTAGGTGCCGCCGATGCCGCCGAGCGAGGAAATCGTGAAGCACGAACCCTGCATGTCGGCCGGCTTCAGCTTGCCGTCACGCGCCTGCTTGGCCAGTTCGCCGGATTCCTGCGCGATCTGCAGCACCGACTTCTGGTCTGCGTTCTTGACCACCGGCACGACCAGGCCGTTCGGCGTGTCGGCAGCGAAGCCGATGTTGAAGTACTTCTTCAGCACCAGGTTGTCGCCATCAAGCGAACTGTTGAACTCGGGGTGCTTCTGCATGGCCTTGACGCAGGCCTTGATCAGGAAGGCGAGCATGGTCAGCTTGGCGCCGGACTTCTCGTTCTCCTTGTTGATCTGCACGCGGAAGGCTTCGAGGTCGGTGATGTCGGCATCCTCGTGGTACGTGACCGCCGGGATCATGACCCAGTTGCGCGACAGGTTCTGGCCGGAAATCTTCTTGATACGCGACAAGGGCTGAACTTCGACCGGGCCGAACTTCGAGAAGTCGACCTTCGGCCAGGGCAGCAGATCCAGACCACCGCCAAGGCTGGCACCGCCGCCGGCAGCAGCGGCCGGTGCGGACATGACGCCCTTGACGAAGCCGGTAACGTCTTCCTTGAGGATGCGACCCTTCGGCCCAGTGGCCGTGACGCGACCGAGATCGACGCCGAGTTCGCGGGCGTAGGCGCGCACCGACGGGCTGGCGTGAGCTTTGCTGCCGAGCGGCAGGGTCGGGGCCACGGCTGCAGCAGGGGCGGCTGCGGTTTTGGCTGGTGCCGGGGCGCTCGCCGGTGCGGCTGCAGCCGGCGCCGGAGCAGCCGTTTGCGGCGCTGCCGCAGCGACAGCACCACCGCCGGTGGTTTCAACGATGATGATCACCGAACCTTCGGAGACCTTGTCGCCGAGCTTGACCTTCACTTCCTTGACGACGCCGGACGCCGAGGACGGCACGTCCATCGTTGCCTTGTCGGATTCGAGCGTGACCAGCGCGTCGTCCACCTTCACCGTGTCGCCGACCTTGACGAACACGTCGATGACCGGCACCGAGTCGAAGTCGCCGATATCCGGCACCTTCACTTCGACGCTGCCGCCCGCGGCCGCCGGGGCTGCAGGAGCTGCGGCGGCTACAGGCGCTGCGGCCGGTGCCGGAGCTGCCGCTTGCGGGGCAGGTGCAGCCGGTGCAGTTGCCGCTGCCGCGCCGGTTTCCACCAGCACGACCACGCTGCCTTCGGCGATGCGGTCGCCGAGCTTGACCTTTACTTCCTTGACCACGCCGGCCACGGAGGACGGCACGTCCATCGTTGCCTTGTCGGATTCGAGCGTCACCAGGGCGTCATCCACCTTGATGGTGTCGCCGACCTTCACGAACACATCGATCACTGGCACGTCGGTGAAGTCGCCGATGTCCGGAACCTTGACTTCTACAATCTGGCTCATGTTGGCGTCTCCTTAAACCGACATCGGGTTCGGTTTGTTGGTATCGATCCCATACTTCAGGATCGCCTCAGCCACCTTCGAACGATCGATGGCGCCATCGTCGGCCAGCGCCTTCAGCGCGGCCAGCGTCACCCAGTGGCGATCGACTTCGAAGAAGTGGCGCAGCTTTTCACGCGTGTCCGAACGGCCGAAACCATCGGTGCCGAGCGTGACATAGCGGCGGTTGATCAGCGGGCGGATCTGGTCGGCGAACAGGCGGATGTAATCCGTTGCCGCAACCACCGGGCCACGCGTGTCGTTGAGGCAGTTTTCAACATGCGACAGACGCTGCTTCGCGGTCGGGTTGAGCATGTTCCAGCGCATCACGTCGTTGCCGTCGCGCGCCAGTTCGTTGAACGACGGGCAGCCCCAGATGTCGGCATCGACACCCCAGTCCTGCTTGAGCAGGTCGGCAGCGGCGATGACTTCGCGGAAGATGGTGCCTGAGCCGAGCAGCTGCACGCGCGGAGCAGCCTTCTTGCCTTCGGCGACAGCCCCTTTGCGGAACTGGTACATGCCCTTGATGATGTCGGCTTCGGCGCCAGCCGGCATTTCCGGATGTTCGTAGTTCTCGTTCATCACGGTCAGGTAGTAGAAAACGTCTTCCTGCTCCTGATACATGCGGCGCATGCCGTCCTGCGCGATGACGGCGACTTCGTACTGGAAGGTCGGGTCATACGAGATGCAGTTCGGCACCAGGTTGGCGAGGATCAGGCTGTGGCCGTCTTCGTGCTGCAGACCTTCGCCGTTCAGCGTGGTACGGCCGGCGGTGCCGCCGATCAGGAAGCCGCGGGCGCGCTGGTCGCCAGCCGCCCAGACGAGGTCCATGGTGCGCTGCAGACCGAACATCGAGTAGCAGATGTAGAACGGAATCATCTGCACGTTGTGCACCGAGTAGGCGGTGGCGGCGGCGATCCAGTCGCTCATCGCACCGGCTTCGTTGATGCCTTCCTGCAGCACCTGGCCGGTCTTCGATTCCTTGTAGAACATCAGCTGGTCATGGTCTTCCGGAACGTAGTTCTGGCCCTGCTGGTTCCAGATGCCAACCTGCCGGAACATGCCTTCCATGCCGAAGGTACGCGATTCGTCAGGCACGATCGGCACGACGTTCTTGCCGACGTTCTTGTCCTTCAGCAGCATGTTCATGATGCGCACGATGGACATCGTCGTCGACAGCTCGCGGCCGGTGCCGGAAGCTTTCAGCAGTGAGTCGAAGGTCGACAGCGGCGGGATGGCCAGCGGTGCCGCTTTACGGCGGCGTTGTGGCAGGAAGCCGCCGAGCGCCATGCGGTGTTCTTTCAGGTAGGTCTGCTCCGGCGAGCCTTCCTCGAACGTCAGGAAGGGCAGCTTGTCGAGCTGGTCGTCCGGCACCGGCAGCGAGAAGCGGTCGCGGAAGCGGCGGATCTGCTCGTGATCCATCTTCTTCGCCTGGTGGCTGATGTTCATCGCCTCGCCGGCGTCGCCCATGCCGAAACCCTTGATCGTCTTGGCCAGGATCAGCGTCGGCTGGCCCTTGTGCTTGATGGCACGGTCGTAGGCCGAGAAGATCTTGAACAGGTCGTGGCCGCCACGGTTGAGGTTCCAGATTTCATCGTCGGTCCAGTCGGCAACCAGCGCCTTCAGTTCCGGTGTGTTGAAGAAGTGCTCACGGACATAGGCGCCGTTCTTGGCCTTGAAGGTCTGGAACTCGCCATCAACGCAATCCATCATGCGCTGCTTGAGAATGCCCTTCTTGTCGCGGGCGAAGAGGGCATCCCAATGGGTGCCCCAGATCAGCTTGATGACGTTCCAGCCGGCACCGCGGAACTCGCCTTCGAGCTCCTGGATGATCTTGCCGTTGCCGCGCACCGGGCCGTCGAGGCGTTGCAGGTTGCAGTTGATGACGAAGACCAGGTTGTCGAGCTTCTCGCGGCCGGCCATGCCGATGGCGCCGAGCGACTCGACCTCGTCGGTCTCGCCGTCGCCGAGGAAGGCCCAGACCTTGCGGTCACCGGCTTCTGCCAGCCCGCGCGAGTCGAGGTACTTCATGAAGCGGGCCTGATAGATGGCCTGGATCGGGCCGAGGCCCATCGAGACGGTGGGGAACTGCCAGAAGTCCGGCATCAGCCAGGGGTGCGGGTAGGACGAGATGCCCTTGCCGTCGACTTCCTGGCGGAAATTCTTCATCTGCTCTTCGGAGAGGCGGCCGAGCATGAAGGCACGGGCGTAGACGCCGGGGACCGCGTGGCCCTGGAAGAAGATCAGGTCGCCGCCGTGGTTCTCCGACGGGGCGTGCCAGAAATGCGAAAAACCGACGTCATAGAGTGCGGCGGCCGAGGCGAAGGAGGCGATGTGGCCGCCGACGTTGGTGTTCTTGTTGGCACCGACGACCATGGCCATCGCGTTCCAGCGGATGTAGTTGTGGATCTTGAGCTCCAGATCCGGGTTGCCGGGATACTTCGGCTGCTGGTCGACGGGGATGGTGTTGATGTATTCGGTGGTCGCGCTGTAGGGCAGGTCGATGCCCTGTTCGCGTGCCTTGCTGATCATGTCCTCGATCAGGAAGTGGGCGCGCTCGGCGCCTTCCTTGTCGACGACGCTGGCGAGTGCGTCACGCCATTCCTGGGTTTCCTGCGGGTCAAGGTCAACCGCCTTGTTGTCGGGTAGAGCTGCCATGGGTGTCTCCATTTTGTGCGAAGTGTTCTTGTGCTGCGGGCCTTGTAGGCTGCAGCGCCCAGGTTCCAGGCGCGAGTTATTGATTCGCGACCGGTGAAGCTTAATACGCTGCCCATGCTTATGGTTTTGCAGCGCACCAATATGTTTCATATAACGGGATTGAGTATCACAATACGGGAAATGATTGTCAACCCCAGTACCTCCAAACCCGCACCGGGGGTGTGGTAATTGATATGAGTCAACGCTGATGTGTTACAGAAACGCTATGTTGTTCCCTGATTTTTGAACCATATTGCAACGCAAGGAGATTCCATGGCGGCTGTCATGCCCGCGCCGGCCCAGAGCCGGCTTCTGATGTCCGGTAACGAGGCGGTATCGCGCGCTGTGTGGGAATCCGGTGTAAAGGTGGCTGCGGCTTACCCGGGTACGCCGGCGACCGAGATGCTGGAAGTCATCTCCACCTATCCCGACCTCTACGCCGAATGGGCAGTTAACGAGAAGACCTCGCTGGAAATCGCCTTCGGCGCCGCGATGGCCGGCTCGCGCGCCTTCTGTGCGATGAAGCACGTCGGCCTCAACGTCGCCTCCGACGCGCTGATGACGCTGACGCTGACCGGCGTCGCCGGTGGCCTGGTGATCGCCGTGGCTGACGATGTCGGCCTCTCCTCGTCGCAGAACGAGCAGGACTCCCGCTTCTGGGGCCGCTTCGCGCACGTGCCCATCATGGAGCCGGCCGATTCGCAGGAAGCCTATGAACAGACGAAGCTCGCCTTTGAACTCTCCGAGCGCTTCCAGACCGTGGTCATCCTGCGCATGACGACGCGCATCTGCCACGTCAAGGGGCTGGTCACCGTCGGTGAGCGCGTGCCGCACGTCGCCGCCGGATTCAAGAAGGAACCGGCACGCTGGGTGATGGTGCCGGGCGCTGCGCAGAAGCGTATCCCGCTGATGTTCCAGCGCGAAGACGACCTGCGCGCCGAGGCGGAAGTAACCGCGCTCAACTTCGTCGATGCCGGCAGCGACAAGCGGGTCGGCTTCATCACCTCCGGCCCGGCCTACATGCATATCAAGGAAGCTTATCCGGATGCGCCGGTGCTCAAGCTCGGCCTTTCCTATCCGGCGCCGTTCGAGAAGATCCGCGCCTTCGCGGCGACCGTCGAGCAGTGTGTCATCGTCGAGGAAGTCGAGCCGCTGCTCGAAACCGAGATCAAGGCGCAGGGCATCAAGGTGATCGGCAAGGAAATCCTGCCGCGCCAGGGCGAACTCGCCCCGCACGTGCTGAAGCCGGCCATCGGCCGTTTGCTCGGCGAGGAAGTGGCCGAGCCGGTGAAGAAGCCGGTGCGCGCTATCGCGCCGCTGCCGGTCTTCCCGCGTCCGCCGACGATGTGCGTGGCCTGCCCGCACCTCGGCGTCTATTACACGCTCGCGCAACTTCGCAACATCACCATCTCCGGCGACATCGGCTGCTACACGCTCGGCTTCGGCCATCCGTGGAATGCGCTTGACGCCTGCATCTCGATGGGCGCCTCGATGGGCATGGCGCTCGGCCTCGACAAGGGCCGCGGCGAGAGCGACAAGGATAAGAAGATCGTTGCAGTCATCGGTGACTCG
>Ga0172380_10001800_pt1 | contig 36195 bp, 42 predicted proteins | sample Leawe162metaG_FD_119747 | JGI IMG/M metagenome (GOLD analysis project Ga0172380, IMG submission 119747) | Leachate microbial communities from a municipal landfill in Southern Ontario, Canada - Leachate well 162 metaG | ecosystem: Engineered > Solid waste > Landfill > Unclassified | place...
ACGATACCCTAAACCCCAAAGACCTCCTGCTCGAGAAGATTCGACAGGCTGCAGCAAAACACGGCATCCAGGTTATTTTTAAATGAGGACGTCATTATGGACCAAAAGAATCCCCTCATCGAAGCCGCGGAAGCCCTTCTCGCCGAAGAGTCCGTAGAAATCGAGACCACACCTTTGGTGGAGTCACTGGTTCCGGAATCTGAGGACGAGATCGAAGCCGTTCCGCAAGCCTTGATGCTTCGCTCACAATCCCCCCAACAGCAAGTTCAGGTGTTGGAGCCGCAAGACTTAGCGTTGCCGCTTCCCGAAGGGCCACCCCCTTCGAATGCGACGAGCTTTCAAAAATTCGGCGACATCCCGCAACACTTACGGGAACACGCAGGCGTTGATCTCTATGAAATCAAACGTCTGAACTTGGCGGTCTCGATCGATGCGCTCGAAAGGGCCGCGCAAGCACAGGAAAATTATCCAAGTCCCGACGCCGGCTTTGCGGTCGCGAGCTTGTCGGAACAAATCCTAAAGCTCACGAAGGACCTTGAAAAATCCCAGGACCCCCAGAAAGTCATGGATCTCATCATGCAAGACGTCTTGCAGGAGATGACTCGCGACATGATCCACGCGCTGGCGGCCGAGATGAAGAATCTGCAGACCGAGACCCGGGCTTTAGTTCAACCGGAGAAAATGGACGCCTACAACTTGGCTTTCGGGATTGCCGTCAATCGGATGGGTCCCGCCATGAAGGATCTCCTGGAAGTCACGAAATCTCGTCTCGCTCGGTCTCTGAATATCAAGATCAAGAAGAACGAGGGCGGTCATGGTTGAGACACAAGTAGATCTCCCGGATTTCAGAACCTTCATGGAGCAGCTCCAGGACCCGGATGACGCAAGAGAGTTCCTCCTGCACCTGATGGGGATCGGTTACGAGATCCCGGAAGTGCCGGCCGGCGCCGACATTCGCAAACTGTCCGCGGAAGAAACCGTGTCCCTCGCTCAGATGTACTTCGGGATCTATTACCTGGAAGAGTTTCCATACGGAGAGGACTGCCATTGAGTCAGCCCGGAGTTTTAAAGAAGAAAAAGTTCGTCGAGATCGATCCGGCACAACTTCTGTCGGACATCGTCTCCAGTGGGTTCGATCTCACACAGTTTCGTCAAATCAACGAGACCGGAATCGAACAGCCTTTGAATTTCCTCGACTGGATCTTAGGGAGAAACTTCTGTAATGCCTCGATCCTGCCGTGGCAGCTCGAGACCGGCATGAAGCTCTTTGCCGATTACTGCCCTGTATGCTCGAACCCCGCTTACCTGAATGACCTTTATGACGAAACCATCGCTGAGATCCGCGACAACGTCGTCTTCCTGGAAGACGGTAAGTGTCCTGAGTGCCACCTTAACCGGTTGGAACTCTTCACGCTCGGTGTTTTGAATCAACACAAACCTTCCATCAAGAACGAACTCACGGTCTGCTGTGGTCAGCGTTCGGGGAAAAGTTTGAGTGTGGCGCTCTACTCGAGCTACCAACTGAACCGCTGGCTCTCTATCCCTGATCCGATCCTGCACTACGATATGCCGCGCATGGCCCCCATCACCGGGACGTTCTCGGCCATTACGGCCGATCAAGCGGAGATCAACTTGTGGTCGCCGTTTAAGAACCTCTACGACCAGGCGCCGTGGTTCGATCAGTACAATAAGTTTTTGAAGGCGGAAGAGAAAAGACTTTCGATTCCGATCGTGGAGGTCAAGGAGACCTACATCGCGTATCGCCACAAGAACTTCGTCACGAACTACACGGGCTCGGATGACCGAACCAAGCGGGGACAGACTCGTCTTTGGGGTGCGGTCGACGAGATCGCCTTTATGAATACGGAAGCCAACGCTGGCTCCCGAAAAAAGATCATGGATGCGGATAAGAACTACGAGGTTCTCTCCAACTCCCTCGCGACGTTACGGAAAAAAGCTTACGATAAATTAAAGCAAGGTTCCTACAACACGACTCCCGCCATCATGTACAATGCGTCTTCTCCGCAAAACGTACAGGATAAGATCATGCGCCTCGTGAAGGAAGCGCCCCTGAACCCGTGGGCCGTCGCGGTCCACAAGGCCACGTGGGAACTCAACACAGATTACGAAAACGAGGCCGCTTGTCGTGCCGCGAACTCCGGAATCTCTCAACAAGAATTCGATAAGAACTTTGGCGCTGTGCCGCCATTCTCAGACTCTCCGTTCATCGACATCCGTTCGATGGAAAAGCTCTGCCACATGGAAACCCCTTCACCCATCATCGCGACTCCCGCGGTCGGAACCGATGCGATGGGGGACCGGTACTTGTATCTGGAGACCCGGATCTTGCGTCCCGACAAAGCCACTCCGCGCATGATGTCGCTCGACATGGGTTACAAACAAAACGCATTCGGGGTCACGATCTTCCGGTACGACTCGATCCAACGAAAGCCCGTTCTAGATTTTGCGATCTCTCTTTCGCCTCAGCCGGATCACCAGCTCCTCATCAACTTCCCGATGATGTTCGAGAGTTTCATTCTTCCCGTCATTAAAGCTCTGCGGATCGAGAACGTGTTCTACGATCGCTGGCAGTCCATCGATCAGATCCAGCGCCTTCGTGACATGAAGGTCGATGCACAGGCGCATTCGCTCAACTTCGAGAAAGATTTCTTGCCGTTTAAGCAGCAGCTCCTCTCCGGCAACATGATTCTTCCGAAACTCGAAACCGAATTGAAAGAGATCAAAGAGTCTTCTAATCCGCTGCAGGCTCTCGAAGGTCGGCCGATCGCAACGCTCGTGTGGCAGTCCGTGACGGTCCGACAGGCCGGGAAAAAGATCTTAAAGCCTCTGGCCGGCGACGACGACTTGTTCCGCGCCTTCGTGCTAGGGGGGTCTCGGTTCCTGGATGAAGACGTGAAAAAGAAGTACGCGACCTTAGGGGGCGTAGCGGGTTCGATGGGCCGGCACGTTGGGGGCTTTGTGAGTCGCCAAGCGGGACTCAATCAGGGAATCACCCGGCACCCCGGCACCAGCTCGTCCAATTTCGTTCTCCGCACCAGTCGGAGTCATAAGAAGCGTTAAAAGATTATTTTAGATCTGTGGGAGTTTCCTGATGAAAACCAAAGAAGAGATCTACCGCGCCCTCGTACAACGCTATGCGTCTGAGTCTCCTTCAATCTTGAAGGAAGTGGCCTACAACTTATCGCTCGGTCACGTCACGGAATCCTCTTTGGATGCCCGGGCCGCGGCGGCCGTTGCGAAAATCAAAGCTCAACAAGCTCCCGTGAACCCCTTGGAGAAAACAGCGAAAGCCGTGAAGGCCGCGCACTTAGCGGTCTGTCCGATCTGTAAGAACAAGATGAGCTTGGTAAAACTCTTGGAGGACCGCGAGGTCTACTACTGTCCGGATCACCGGATCAATCAACCGCTGCCGATCGGGGAATAAAGGCCATGTTCAAATTCGGACGAAACGCCCAGCCGATCGGGCCCTACTCCCAATACACTGAGCCCGTGAATCCCGTTACGGGCTCCACACGCAAAAGATCCGGCACCTACGCCGGAAGTCCTGAGGCCGTGAAAGCGGCCGTCCAGAAGGCGCAAGAGATTCGCGCAAGCTGCACGTTCCCGAACTACGGAGCCGGCATGTCTTCGGACACCAGTTCCACGGGCGGGATGTTCGGAGGCGGCGTTGTGCCGGCCGGGTTCGGCGATGGCGGCACGAGCGTCGGGGGTGGCCGAAACGGCAACCACGATCGCTACAATCCCGTTTACGATCAGCTCGAAGAAGGAACGATCTTAGAAGATTGGATCCCTCGCGACGGTGCGGGTCTGGATCTTTTGTTCCGCCGAATTTATTTGCGCGATCCCGTGATCGGCCCTGGCGTTGACATCATCCGTCATCTCCCTTGGTCGGACTTCACACTCGAAGGAGTGGATGATCCGGCGATTCGCCGCGTGTACGAAGATTGTTTGAATGCTTTGAACCTACCGCTCTTGATGCCCGACATCACGGGGGATTACCTCGTGATCGGCCGCAACATCATTTCGCTCATCTTTGACGAACGAAAAGGAATCTTTAACGGCGTGGTCCCCCATGACCCGGACTTTGTCCGCGTGAGTCCTCTGCCGGTCTACGGCTTTGATCCTTTGTGCGATTTCAAACTCTCACCGGGGTTCCGTAAGTTTTTGCTCTCCAGTGATCCCCGGGCCATCGATGCTCGCCGTTCGCTTCCTTCCACCTTCCTGCAGGCCGCGCAATCCGATCAAGGGTTCTTGCCGCTGGATCCCGTTTCGACCGTGTACTTGGGCCGTAAAGCGTCCCAGCACGATCAGATCGGAACCAGCCTCCTGACTCGTTGCCTGTACTTCTGGGCGATCGAGAAGGCTCTCCTGAACGCCCAGATGGCGTCGACTCGCCGTCGTGCTCGTTCTTTCGTTCACTTGGTGGCGGGGATCGATCAGATCTGGGAGCCGACCCGAGAAGAGTTGGATGAACTTGCCGGCCTCATCATTGCGGCCAACGAAGATCCAACCGGTGGGGTCGTCGCGACCCGCACAGGCGTTACGATCTCGGAGCCCGTGGGTGGTGGTCAGGACTTCTATAAGTGGTCCGATGAATTGGAACTCTTCTCTAAATACAAGATGCTGGCGATCGGGATCTCGGAAGCTTTGCTTTCCGGGGACGCGACCTACAACAACGCCGAGCAAGCTCGTTCCGTGTTCGTCGAGAACTTGGCGACGATGCGCTACCGGATCGTTCATAAAATGTTTTATGACAAAATCTTTCCCACCTTAGCGCGTCTTCATGGATTCCAGAAACGCACAAAGGCCGAGATCAATCACGGCTACCGGATCGGCAGCTCTCGAACCCAGAGCAACTTTCCGATGTGGGCAGAACTCAATCAAGTGACGGCCTCTCGACTGACGAGCCGTAAAGCCATGCAGATCCCAACATCGGAACTCATCATGCCGACGATCTCGTGGGCTAAGCAGCTTCGTCCGAATCAAGATGAAGAAGCCTTGGCGGTTCTGGAACGTCTGCAGGCCGGTGGCTACCCCATCACGCTCAAACAGTGGGCGCAAGCGGCGGGCTTTAACCCGAAGAACATCATCCAAGAAGTCAAAGAAGATAAAGATATGCTCACCAAGATTGAGAACATTCAGTCCGGCGGTGAGGGTGGCGGCGATACCGACACGGATCTGCCGGATGGTGAAGCCGGCGGCGGAGATCAATCGGCTCCGATGGGTGACGAAGGTGCGGATGATGCCGGCGGTGAAGCCGCGGACGACGGAGGTAATGAACCGTTACCTCCAGGACTCATCATTCCGGAAGAAAAAGTCACCCAGTCTCTCGATGAAGGAATCAAAAGGGAAATGGCACGAGCGGCTCTCGCTCTGCAGAACCCGAAGGCCGCAGATTACGGCGGGGTTGAGTAACCCTTGCCGTTGTTCCAAGCGCCCCAATTGATGGGGCCGAGTCCCAGGCGTTCGGCCGACTGGTTGATTGAACGAAAATCTCCCTCTTCAAATTCAAGAATCCCGTCCACCCGGATCTGAGCCATCTCGACTTCAGAAGCATGAAGGTCTAGAGGGCTCTGTTGTCCGGCCCTCCTGACCCGTACGACTTTTCCGTCGGGAAACTTTCTCACGAGATCCCCTTCATTATCGAACCGCACGTCCGAGACGATTACGAATCTGTGGAGCGAAGGCTGCTCTTTCTGGATTTGATGGAAGAGAAAATCCGTCCAATACGTGGGGTGCATGGAGCGCACGTATTCGGTCCCCACGTACTGCATGAGCTGACGAGGAGTTTGCGCCACGAGGCTTCGCTGGTCGAGAGTGACGCCGAGAACTTTCTGTAGGGTTTTAAGTTTGCGATCGATGTGGATGGGCTTCTCGAATTTCACTTCTTTCAAATCAGGGTCGTCAAAGACGTAACCTTCTTCCGGAAGGTCTTCGCCCCAAACTTCCATGCACGTGAGTTTAAGTTTCGAAGCGAAACTGTAGGTCCTAGCTTCAAGACGGTGCTTCGAGATGTAGCGAGCCAAAGTATCTTTGCCTGAGAATTTCAAACCGGTTAAGCCGAGCACCATGTTCACCCCCGAACCCAAAGGATTGCGGGTGTGCGAGATTCGGTCAACTGCTAAGTCTTTAGCGGTGGCTCATCCACCGTCTCGCGAGGTTTTCCTGAGTGAGGAGACGGAAATCGAACAAAGTATCCAAGGACGGCATTTGACTTGGAGGGAGTATCAAAGCTTGCTCTGACAGGATTTCCCGGAATCGAAGAAACTCTTCATTGCCCTGGGCGACTTCCAGCATCGGCCAAAAGTCCCGAAACATTTGCCAGAAAAACAAAATATCCGGGAAGGGAAATTTAAGATACAAAGAGCGTACCGTCTCAAAAGCCTCGGTGGGACTCTGCGGTTGGTGACAAAATAAAATTTCCAGGAGCCTGTACTGCTGTGTCGAGATTTTGATTTCGCACATCCCCAATCTCTCGACTGGACCCTTCTCCCCCTCTTTCCTAAAGACTACCAGTTCCATCAGAAGAACCTGCGTCGTCTCCTGGGGAGGGGCGGGGAGCCTGTAGGACTCCACTTCAAAACGATTCACCTTAAGAACAAGATGGTGAAGATCTTTCTCAGGGTAAGGGTCTTTAAGGCGTGACCGTACGTAGGGAGTCAACGTATCGGCGAGGCGTGAAACGCTATCATGAGTGAAGCCTTTAAAATCAAAGTTCTGAAAATTGAGAGGATTCAGTCTAGGCTCACTCAAAGAAGGGTTTCGCCTTTCGGGAAAGCTGACGCCGGATTTCCTGCACGGGCTTCCGTAATTCTGTGGTTTGCTCCACGGCCTCCAAGAGGCCTCGATAATGATTCCATACGTTAATGGCGTGCTCTTCTTCCAATTCGTGCAGAGAGTCAGCGAGTCCCTTTACTCCCGTCCTTAAGGCTTGGGAGCGCTCCTCTTTGATTTTGAGTCTACGGTCTTGCCGTCTCTCGGGGCTTCCCGTTAATTTATTTACCAGGTTCAAGTGCCCTAGTTCCTCCCCTAGGGTCTGATATCCGTGCAGACCCTGAAGGGCTTGGATCACGGCCTCCGTGAGATTATAAATGTGACAACTGCGATCCGAGAAGCGCATGTAACGAAAGCGGTGGACTTTTTTATTATTAAAAATCTCTACGCGAACCTTGATGCTAGATCCGTTTTCTTTCATTTCCTCCGGACTCCACCCCAAAACAGACCGAAGAATCTCCCCCTGATAGCGGGAGAGATTCTCCCATCCCTCACTATAGGATTCCTTCCAGAGGGACAGATCGTCTTTTTCCGGTGGAGTTTTCTCCAAGGTCTCGGCCAAAAACTGCAGAGCTTCCGTGGCCTCTTTAGAATTGGGTTTGAGCTTCAAGACTCCCTGGACTAAATCCTGGATCACGTCGAGATTGATCACGACCTCCGTGGTTTTCTCCTCCGACTCCTTCTCGGCGAAATCCGCACCTTCACTCCATGCGGAAGCAAAGGGATTGGACTGCGACAAGAACTGCAGTTCCGGCTTTTTATGTTTGAAGGTTTTCTTTTGAAACCGGGTCACGAGGCGCTGAGCGTAATCGGAATGCGTGACGATCACTTCGCCGGAAACTTCCGAGATGTTGCTGATCGTATGGGACAGAGGGATGTGTTGTTGAAATACCGGATCCTTCCGATAGAACTCCATCGGGTGATCCATTACTCCAAAAGCCTTTTCTGTAGGCGCTGAACCCGCGGACGCAAATCTACGTCGAGAGCCATCACTCCCAACAAGTCCCCGAAAAGTAAAACCAACGGCTGGAAGAATTCATCGGGAAGTTTTTCGAGCACGTCCACAAATTTATCGAGATTTGGTTTCTCTAAGCTGTGGCCCCGGGCCCAATCGTGGTGGAGGTTTACCAACCACATCGGGATGGCTCGGGTATGGGTCGTATTTAAAATTTGAACTTTAAAAATGTAGACGTCCTTAAATTTCATCAGACGGGAAATACGGCCCGTTGACGACTGCACCTTGGGGCCTCCTTGCAGAGGAGTCACAATCAGGTCCATGACGGCAAGAGGCTTCGGTTGGGCGTAAATCGGAAGGAGTTTTAATAACGAGGGATCGATCGTAGCGGGGCCCGTCTCAAAGAGACCTTGAGACATGCGGACCGGCATCTTTCCGAGAGCCTCAATCACGTTAAAAAAATCTTCTTTCAAGGAATGTTTGCGGCTGATCTGTGGGTTAATGAACTGCCGGGTGTAATCTTGCAGCGGCATTTCCAGATAAGCGGCCCATTTGGTGTGGCTCATTTTGTCCCGAGGTTCCTGCCACGCTACTTCCAGTATCCCCGAAGGCCTCCACTCGAGGTTCGTGATGAGGGAGCCAAAGGGAATCTTCCCCATCAAAGCCCAGTTGAGTTCCGCCATTTCTTTTTCCTCTCCAACAAGACCTCGTTTCGTCTCTTCTTGGGCTTTTTTCCATTTCTGCATACTGTCTTCTAAGCCTTTTAGAGTATTGGAAGCCATTTCCTCTAAACGTATCGATTTCGCCTTCTCTTTACTTATGCTCTTCCAATGAAAGTCCCACGTAGGGGAGGACTCCGTATCGATATAGTGAAAGTCCTTCTTATCGTAGCCTTTTAGCACCCCAGACTCCCGAGACTTTTTAAAACGCGAGAATCCAAAACTCCCATTTGAGGTTGGAACTGCGACTTACGTAGAATTTCAAAATACGCCGCGTGGTGCGTGAGGACGAAGAACAAGTCGGAGTCATTTAGGCTCGTCAGCCTTGCCCAGAAAAGATCCATTTGAGGGGTGGCGAAATGATCCTCACGGTCGAGCACGGCGTTCGCTGCCTCCAACGTGGATTGAGAGCCCGCAAAGTAAGCCTCTAGATCGAAGTGGATACTCAATACGACTTCCGGCATTTCAACCAGGAATTTTGCGGCCTGAATACCTGGATACGGCATACCGGGACCGCTCTTGGGGAAATGAATCTCTTCAAAAAGCGCCGTGGATCGATTAATCCAACAGGCGGTCTCCACGCAGTAGAGAAGTTCCTTGGAACTCAAGATAAAGCATTCCGTTACATCAGACTCTGGGTGGAGCCGGGGAATATGCTGAGGCCTCCCGTAATGCGATGGATGCGGGGAGAGGCTGGGGTTATGAGTATGGCCTAGGAGAGCACTCCCCGGCGCCAACGGAGGCCACGGAGGGACCTGGTGACTCGGATGCTTCAATGGGATATGGAAAAAAGAATCCGTCATAAAAGATTTCGCGGAGACTTTGAATTCCGCGTAATCGATAAGAAAAACATCTGGAATGCCGTCCACTGCAAAAATAGGAGAATCTGGAAACTGTTCTTTCAAATGCACGCACGCAAAGAAAGGATGCAGGTCTTTTAAGTAGAACGCTTGACTGATCTGCGGATCCGGGCCCCCAGGAAATCTCCCTACAGTACCGATGACCTCGGTTCCGGTCGTCACTTCCTGGGTATTCATATCCAGAGCGCACGTCTTCGCAACTCGCAGAGTGCTGTAAGGATGGAGGTAACGAAGCATCTCTCCCATCTTCATGGCGGCCTGCTGAGATTCTTTTCGGTAGGAACCCGCGAACTGAGTCCCTATATAGAGAGGGTCGTGCCCGTAACGCTCCACCACGAAATCTTTTTGTCGTTGCGAAAGGGCTCGATAAGTTTCTGGCGTCATGAGGTCCTCAGGGTCTGGACAAAGTTCTTTAAATCTTCGATCACAGGGTCCGGACAATCCCCCGGATCCATCTTAGCTTTCGGGTCCTTTAGATACCGCGAAAGATTCAAATCAAAAACCCTTAAGCCCTGCCTCTGTAAAAGATGGCAAAACTCCGGCGTGGCACCGCGGCCGGCATCATCGGCATCCAGCGCCAGTATTACGGTGTTGCAACCCTTGGCGATGATCTGCAAGACTTTCTCGTCCGTGAGGGTATTGATCCCCAGAACGGCGATCGCGGGGATTCCCCGTGACCTAAAGCGCAGCATATCGTAAGGCCCCTCCACGATCACCACGACCTTCGGTTCTTGTTCCAAGTGCAGTCCAAACCAATACTTGGTGGCGTCAAAGCCCGTGCTGTTCATGTATTTTTTCTTATTGTCGATTTTGGAGTTGTCGCCTCTCGCCGCCACGTGCCCCACGAGTTTCCCGAACGCATCCTTGATGGGGAAGTAAACCCGGTACTCTTCAGCATATTTATCCCACAAGGACTCGGCCCCCACGGAGCGCAAGAACTCTCCCGTCAAACCTCGCCACGGCCCTTCCCAGGGCCCGTCGGTCGGGGGCTTCTCGTAATCCTTCGTGGCTTCACTTAAGCCCTCCAGCGTCCGGGCGAGGTCGTAGAAACCATCTTGTGGCCGGTCTTCGTACTCTTCTTGATGTTCGGTCCGCCACTCTTCGAGTCCGAGCTTTTGGGCGAGCTTGTTCCATCCACCGTGGGTCTTGCATCCCCAGCAATTGAAACCTCCGACCGCCACTCCTTTGCGCCCCTTCTGGATCGGCACGAGCGCCACATCGAGACTCGGGTTGGTGTCGTCGTGGAACGGACACAGCATAGTAGCCTGCTCGGCGCCGATTTCGACGCCCGGCACCTGAGAAAGCTGGTGACGGATAAATTCAGGTTTGTTCACATCTCTTGGTAAACCATAAGGACATGGGGAGTATCAACATGGATGACACGAATCTCGAAGCAACCGGCCATCAACCGAAATCTATTGTGACGTCTGACGCCAGTAGTCAGGAATCGATTCCGTTGCCGATCAACGCCAGCAATACGAACCGGACTCTGTATCCTTGGGAAATCAAAAACCAAGAGAAGATGATGAAGGAGATGGAAGACCGCAAGGAGAAGGCTCGCTACAGCTACTCGATCGACGGCCCTCTGTACGACGACGTCCTCATGACGTTTGATCCCGTGATCCTCACGGAAGTCCCGAAGTCGAAACCTCGTGAACGTGACGGACTTCGGATCACGCACAAGATGATTCAGGCCATCAAGAAACACCAGGCGGAGAGGAAACTCCCCCTACTGCAATCGGAACTCCTGCAACTCATCCCGAAAAATGTTTACAAGGATCTCGTCCGTAAAGACTGGCTGCGCGAAAAAGCTTTGTGGCTTTCGGTCGCCGGCAAGGTGGAGGGCGGAGCCCGCAATGTTTGCTGGATCAGTCCCACGGGATTCGCGGTTCTGCAACTTCTCGAAGGGACGACGGAGCAGGCTTCTTTGACGAAAGAACAAAAAAATCAAGTGCTGGATGAATTAATGGAAGAAACTGAAAAGTTAGGAGTGAATTACCATGGAACTATCGAAACGAATTCAAGCGATCTCAAGGGAGCAACTGAAGCAGAAGATGGTGGAGATCACCAAGCAGGACTCTCGGTTTGATTGGGAAGCCCGCAAATCCCTCACTCCAGAGAACATCAAAATCTTTCGAGATATGTTGGCAAGTAGCTACAAGGATTCCGAAGCAAAAGCGACCTTATTGGATAGTGAGTTTGAGGAGTCCATGAAACAAAAAACGGACGACCCAAAAAAGACATCCGATCTTGTTAGGGATCAAATTAAGATCGTTCACCAGACCACGTATCAGCGGGGACTAATGGATGCGTTTCGACAAGCGGATCAATTGCTCCAATGCTGCCTCTTGCTACCGGATGAATATCCAAAAGAGAGTTCACCACTTTAAAAGTGGGCAGGCTTCTTTTTCTCCCCCCACCTTCATGACGAGAAAACATCCGCAGCGATGACAAAGATCGTTTTGTTGGTGGGGACACTTGCGGCAAATCCCAATTCGGCGTTCCACGAGGGCGGCATCCGCCGGCTTCTTCATGGTTTTCCGGGCGCCCTCTTGAGCGGTCGCGACGTTAAGAGAGGGTAAGCTCGGAACCGGCTTTGCGGACCGCGATCCGCAGCAGCTCATCTTTAAGCTCCGCCGTACTTGATGATGTGATCGGGACTGGTCGGAAGGCTAAACTCGTCAGGATCTTCTCCCCCGACGTTGTACTCCGTGCCGATCACGGCGTAGAGCGACGGATACGAAGCTTGCAGCAACGTCGCGCCATCACAACGAAGAAACAATTCCGGCAGAGCATTAGCGTCCGCGAACTCAAGGATCGTTCCGATCGGGGGAATCGCGTAGTTGATATCTGGAATCTTTGGCATTTAGGACCTCACAGTTTAATGATCTTATTCAAAATGATCGTAGGCTGGACGTTCGGGTGCGCTTGGCTGGAGCCTGCGGTGTTGATCGTCACTGCGTGAGAGTGATCGATCGTGGCATTTTCGAACGTCCGATCCGCATTGTGGCTTTGATCATTTCCTTGCGGCCAATATTGAGGAGCCCCGGATTCCGCTTCCGCTCCGCCCTGTTCTGCCCCAATAACGTGAGCATGACTTAAAATTTGAGTCTCGATCGAGAGCAAATGATCGTGTGCCGGGATCTGAGAAGCTAGCAACGCTACCCCTTCGGCTCCGCCCACTACCCCGACACTCGTCGCCGCAATCAATGTCAGGCGATTCGCGGGAGTTCCACCTAAGTTGTCTCGGCCGGCGCCCACTCGTCCCCGATAATCCGGGAGCGTAATGGTTTTATTGGCCGCAAAATCGGCCGCCGCCGAGCCACCCCGGCCACCCGAAACAGGTGCTGCCGTGTCGGATAAGTTCGTCCAAAGATAAGTGAACAACCTTTCGGTGTCGGCGTTTGCCCTAGCGGTCCCCCCCGAAGAAGCATTTCCGATTGTTTGCCCCGAACAGTACAGCCAGCCCGACGGTAAGGAAACCGCCGCGGTATCGATGATGGTCCCAGGGATAATGAGGTTTTTGAAATTGTTCTTCATACAACCTTAATGATTTTGTTCATAAAAAGGGTTGGTTGAAGGTTCGGGTGGGCCTCATCATTCCCCTCGGACGTCAAGGTGGAGGCTGGATGGGAGTGCGGGTTGTCCCCCGTCACGGACGTAAAGCCCCCGGAGTTCGAAGATAGGTAGCCGATAAAACTAGGAACTCCCCCCGTATGAAGAGTCATGAGGCCACTGCCTCCCCCGGAAGTCGTAAAGGGCATCGTGTGGTTGTGAGTGTTGGAATCCGTATCCGACACGCCACTATTGGCTCCGTGAGACGGCAGTTGCCCGGTCGTCAAGACGATGCTCTCCGCACCGCCGGCACCTCCCAGGGTTGTCCCTAAAAAAGAAACCCCAGACGTGAGGCGACCCGCGGTCGAGCCTCCCATGTTGTCGCGACCTGCCGCGACTCGTCCCCGCAGATCCGGGAGACGAAATTGAGTCCCGAGTTCTCCCCCGGTGTTGTAAGTGGCACCGATCGCGGAGTAAAGAGCTGGGTAATCGACTTGCAAAAGGACTTGCCCGTACGACAACACCCAACCCACGGGCGGAGTTGCTCCCGGCCAGTTCAGGACGGTCGCGACGGGGAGTCCACCAAGAGTGTTGCCGGCATTCGTTTTAATCATAGCTTCACGATCATATTGCAAATGTAAACAGGTTGAATATTTGGATGCGCCAGGCCTCCGGCATCCGGAGTATCGAACGTCAAGTCATCGTGATCATGCGTGAGACTGACGGAAGAAGATCCGACAAAAACACCCTCTTCAGGTCCGTCGGCGTTCGACCACACATACCCATCTCCTTGAAAGGCTGATCCCGTGTAGGCCGCCATTCCATGGGCGTGACTGAGTTCTGCCCCCGCGAGAGAAAATGTATGGGAGTGGATTGCGAGTTGCCCGGTCGTGAGGGTCACGGCCTCCGCACCCTCTGTGTCGCCGAGAGAAGTTGCCGCCGCGACTCGCGAAGCCGGGACTCCTCCCATATTATCGAGACCCGCTACAATCCGGCCCCGTAAATCGGGAACTCGGAACTCGGAAGGATCTTCCCCGCCGATATTGTAAGTGGTGCCGAGAATGGCGTAGAGCGCAGGATAAGTCGCGATTAGGTGAGCGGAGCCATCGCAATACAACCAACCCTGCGGGAGCGTACTCCCGAGGTTCTCGATAATGGCTCCCGTCATAAAGGCCGAGAGCACAATTTCTGCGTTGGTCTTAACGGCCATCAGTCCGCCTTAAACATCAGTCAAAATATAAAAGTTGTCGACTCCGGCATCCGTCACGGTCGAGGCCGCTGTTTGGTATCCATCCAGACGGTTGCCCTGAGAGCTTGCCTGGAACGACACGTTGCCCGTGATGTACACATCGCGAATCACAGAGTTCACGGACGCCGACGTAAACGTCATGGTCCCGGTGATTTGAGATCCCACACCGCGACCGAAGATCGTAACACGTTTATTGACCGTGATGTTCCCGATCGAAGTGGTGTTGAGCATCTCGATGAATCCACCGGAAGGGGCGGCGTTGATGGCGTTCTGCAAATTATCATAGAACGCGATCCCGGCCTGCACTTGCGCGGTCGAACCCACCACGAGAGATCCGTGGTAAGCGGCCAAGCGAGACGTGTTGACGGCCGACTCATCCTTCGTTCCAAACTTCCGTTTGATCCGAATGGAGCGTGCGGTATCAGAAAGGATCATCCAGAACTTAATCCGGCCGACATTCACGATGTCTTCTTCCCACCAAGCGCCTGCGGTCACGCCCGCGACGTAACGAGGGATCGCCACACCGTTGAGTTCAACATCCAAGTCACCGACGGTTTCACCGGGGTTCAACCCCAGCACGTACGGCCACGTCACGTCCACACAAGTTTGGCCCAAGTCATCTAGGACCGTACAGTTGTTGGGAGTACCGGAACCGTCCGAGTAACAGAAAGCCGAATTGATGTAACCGGGCTCCGCGGACTCTCCCGAAGAAGAGCTTTGGTTTCCAGCCACGACACCGATTTGTTCCGGGAGCAACGTCAAGAACTGACGAGCATCCAGATACGAGCCGTAGTGCAGACGGTTCTGAGCGGTGTCGTCCAAGTTCCGGCGCTGCGTGACACCCGAACCAGAGTTCTCGGCCGCCATCGTGAGGTTGAACATCGTGGAGGTCGAAGAGATGTTCTGAGTCCCCGTCACGACAAACCGGATCACGTAACGAGCAAACGGCAAGGCCGTCAGCACCAGACGCTTCACCTGATTGTTGGCAGCAGAATATTGATCCAGTTGCCCTGGACCCGACAGGTAGCCGGCACCAAAAACTTTACCCGCGAAGTTCGCGGCCGAAGCGGCGACCCCGTTGATGTAGACTTGCGCGATCCCGCGATCCGGTCCAGACAGGTAGTAGAACTCAAAGTGAGATCCCACGACCTGAATTTCCATCGTCGCATTCAAACGATCGGTAGAGAGGATGTAGCTGTAGGCTGGATTCAAATCGAAGTCTTGCGCAACGGTCCAGTTTTGTGAACCGGTCGTTCCTTCATAAATGCGGGTCCCGTACTTCGTGATATCGAAGAGACGAACGCCGGCATTGGAAACGAGCAGAGGATTGTTGATCCCGGTCGGCAGAAAATCATAGAAGCTGGAAGACGCAGGGGTTGCATTTCTTCCAACGTCAAACTCCGAGATCAAGGTCCCGTCAATTGGAGCGGATTTCAAATCATGGAAGATCCACTGACTGACCTTGACGGCTCCAGCGACCGACGGATTCTTAATCCGAACCGTGTGGGTCTGGGGAGCTGCATCGTAGTACAATGTATGACGAACGAGTCCGTCATTGGGGAGAGTGATGGTGTAGGTGAATTGCCCATCGATCTCGATATCGAGAGTTGAAGGCACCCCGCCGGAGCCGCTGAACACCAGGTCCATGCGGGTCGCCCAAGCCGTCATAACCATTTCGGAAGTGGTGAGCGTCAGCTCCACCGCTTTATCGAAACCCTGAATGCCGGTGGAAACTTGCTGACAAGCCTTCACGAGCAACGAAGTCGAGCCGTCATCCAGAGTCGTGACGCGGGAATCGAGAGAGATGGAGCTTAAGCCCGCCACATCCCGGCCTAAGCCCACCGACCAGTCCGCTAAGTTTAGGGTCGCGTATTCGCGATCGAACTTCGAGAACGGAGCCGCTACGACAGGGGCGCCGGCCGGCGAGCAAGGAAGACGAAACGCCAGTTCCGCACGAGTCAGAGGCGGCGTCAGGTTAAACCCGAGCGTCGCGTTCATCGTCATCTGACCGGTGCCTTTGTCGACCGCGGTCAGCATTCGGTAAGCGTAATTGGTCGGATCCGTCGGAGTGGTGGATCGATCCGTGAAGATCATGACGTCACCCGGATTGGCGTTCGGGCCAATCGTCGTGTCCGTGAAGGTCGTGGAGGCGGAAGCCACCGTCGGACCCGTGGAAGAGTTCTGGATCGTCAGTGGGTACGAATAAGCCGTCTGACGAGACAGCCCCGCTCGATCAATGTAGCGAGTGACTCGGGCTCCGCGCTGAGCCGAGATGAGCGGCATCGAAACCGACGCAACACTGTCGATGATCGCGAGATCTGTTCCTAAGAACGCCCGGCCACCTTCTTCCAACAATGTTGGGGTGAAGACTTCAATCCCGTAGAGAGGGAAGTCCGAAGACCCCGCTTCCGTGATCTCGATCCGAACCGTGTTGATTGTGGAGGTCGAGAGTCCCAGCGGGAAGTATAGAGGCTGCATCGCGGCTTCTTCGGTTCCACGAAGGGAAGCGATGGCGCCGGAAGGATCGAGACCTGTGTACTCGACATCCGTTAAGAATTGAGAAGCGGCGTGGTTGTAAACCCCGTTGATGAAAACGCGGAAGCCATAAGGCATCGAAGGACGGATCGCGGTCAAGAGCGTGATGTCTTGAATGCGGCCCGTGTATTCGATCCCCAAAGCGCCTTGCGAGAATTCTCCCAAAGCCTGGCGAGGATTGTTGACCTGATCGCTCTTCCAGTTCCCGACCAAGATGACCCGAGGATCCGGACGGTTCCCGGTGTGGGAAGGAGTCACGTAAAAGATCGGGCGGCCCGTAGGCGCACCTGTCGCGTTCCCTTGGTTCGGGAGAGCGGAGGTGCTGATGAGAGAGAAATTATCGACCGGCTCATACGTTCCAACTTGAACTCCGCCTGGAGGGAGAGCTTCGAATTGGTTGTGGATCTGCATGACACCGTCCACTGGGATGAACTCCCGGCCGAACGTAGTCTGGTGGTCCCGCAGGATTTCGATCTTGCGCGGGTTGTTGTTCGCCAAGAGTTGAGATTGGTTTCCGCCCGCGTTGTTGACGTTGACGGGAAGCCCTTGTGTGTAGATCAAGATTTGGAAAGCTGCGGCGTTCGCGGCCAGGATCCGGAACTCTTGTCCCAAATCGTCCACGAACAAGTGACCGGATTTCACGGCCGTGAGGTCGGGGTTTGAGGTGTAGGTGATGACCGCTACCGCGCCGTTATCCTCGGTGTAGCCCGGATCAAAAGCTGCGATTTGCGCGGCCAGGTACTCAACCGTGTAGGCGAGACCCGCAGTCGCGAGTAAAGCAGTTTGTCCCAACACCAGAGGGAAATCGGCCGCGATGTCCGTGACCTGACGAAGTTTCGGGAAGATCGTGCCGGGCGCCACCATGTCGGCGGTCGTCGTGACGTTCAAGTACCGACGTTGGTTCTTATGCCCTTCCGCCAGTTCGACGTTGGATTCTCCGACTTGCATCGGATCATCAAACAAGCGTCCGGAGATTTCTTGCAGGCGCTCCAAAGTTTCAGCCGAAGTTTGGGCATCATTTGGAGTTTGGGCCAGCATCGCACCGCGGGAAATATTAGAGAAGTCGAGTTGCTTTCCGTACATCACGCGGAACTGAGAGTCGATCGTACCGCTGAAATCCAACCAAATGTTTCCGTTATAGAAACCCTTAGTCTGTGCGACGTTGGCTTCCGTGGAAGGATCCAAGGCGGTGACGGGTCCAATAGACTTATAGATGTCGGTGATTTGAACCGCAACGCCGGCAGAGTTCACATACTCGCGATTTTCAGAAACATGGAACAGTTTAAAATATTGCAAAGCTGTCGAGGAGCCGGCGGCTTGGCCGACATAAAACGGACCATCCCCCAAAGACAAAGCGATGTAAGGAGAAGCCGACGCCACTACTTTGGAAGACGGAGCGGCCTGCACGTAAGCAGCCGTCACGTAAGGGTTCGTGTTACTTGGAGCCACAGGTGTCGGTTGCGACAACCCCACCAGAGCATCATTCTCGGTCTGGGTCGGGACCCGAGGGTCCGTGTCGGTCACGAAGCGGTTGGTATTTGAAGGAGAGCCAAAGGTCCCGAGAACCGCGTCCGCTTGCGCGTCCGTCAAATGGATTTCATTCGAGAGCAAATTCGCCCGGTGCTGATTCAAGAGATTGGAAACAGAGAGGGCATCCGTGATGTTGACCCAGCCCTGGTTTCCCTTCCAGACATACAAACCATTCAGAGGATCGGAAACCCCGGACTCAATAACGTACGCATCCCCCAAACGGTTATCGGTAGGGGGAAGAGATAGGTAGGAAGTCAGTGTTCCGCGAATGTTCGGACGCCCAACGGCGTCGATCACATCTCGCATCTCGAGGTTCACGACCGGGGCGTCAGTTGCTCCCGTGGTCGTGACGGCCGCGAACACCACCAGGAAATCGATATCGACGTCCGAGTTGTAGGCCGAGATCTCCAATACCTGCCACTCGATCGTCGGCAAGGAGTTGGGGGAGTATTTGGTTTTCAAACAAACGACCGAAGTCTGGTTCGTCGGCAAGTTCAAAGTCGTGGTCGCACCGGTCTCGATGACCGCCATGCCGTCGACACCCATCAACTTAAATGGTGAGACCGTCACTTGAGGTTGTGAGTTCGGTGTGAGGGGAGTGACGACTCCGCCACTCACGATCCCACGTTTAAAGAACTCCGACAGGTGAGTGTTGAGGTCCAGCGTTGAGTCCGCATTGCGGAACTGTAGAAGTGCTTTAAGCATCGTGTCTCTCCACCCTTAAGTCTGAAGCGTCACATTGATCTGCAACTGGTCCGCATCGGTTTTAACGATGAGAGGGCGGTTGCCGATCGCGAACAAGAAGTCGGTCCCGATCAACGGATCCCCTGGAGGGGCGTTGATGGTGCCGATGAGTCCAATATTGGAAAAAGATCCGTTGGCTTCGTTAAAATCTAAAAGTCCCGTGAACTGCGGACAGAACGGGGTAATCAAAACTCCGGTGTCCGTAAGGTTTGGTTTCACCAAATCCTTCGGTCCAAAAGTTTGGCTTGGCAAAATCGTGACGGAAGGGTCCGGAGTGAGTGCCGTCGCGGGGTCGGAAGGATCATGTCCCCCACTCCCCACCACGAACTTCGTAATTTGAAACCCACGGCCGCTCACCGTCATGTCGGCGATGTGGCGGCGTCCCTCTTCAGTCAATGCAGCGATAAGTGATACTGATGCCATGCCTTCCCTTTACTGGTTTCAGGCCATTTCTTTCTTGAGGTATTTACTGAATTCCCGAGTGGCGTGTTCAGACATCAACCGAGCAGCTCCGCGAGCATCTTTCGCTTCACCGAGTCTCTGACCGTCAGCGTAAACCGCCACCACCGGAGACTTCTTGTCGTTGCCGGGGATGACCTCGCAGTGACAATTCATCCGCAGAGCGCTCCCGAACCGGCTCGAAGCCCTGACCGACATTTCGGGCATCTGGGAAGCTCTTGCCATTTTGTGAGCCTTGCGGGCGGCTTCCACAAGTTCTGTCGCGGCTTGGACTTTTTCGCGGCGAACCACGGAGTCCTTCAGGCGAGAGATTTCAATGGAGGATTCCGCGAGCTTGGATTCGATTTTACGAATCTTGCCGGAGTCTTCCGTGTAGGCGTGAAGGGTCTGTTCATCGTAGAGGCCAATCTCGACGTCGAATTCTTTTTCCATCTGGGAAGCTAGCGCTTCGGAAACCGCGGACTTCAGGTAGAAGGTCGTGATGGGTTTTTCATCGTAAGCGGAGAGTAGGACGTAAGCCTGGCTTTCGTTGGTGGACCCCGAAGAGGAGTTCCCCAGTTCAGCAGTCTTGTAGCCTTCTCCTTGTGGAGGGGCGGCGGAGCCGTCCGGCATACAGACCAACACGCAAGTCATCTCTTTTGACTCGTCGTGTTCAAATACCTTCACCGGGAGATTCAGCATCTCTGCACGGTAGGTCCCGACACACACGGCGTCGGCTTTATCGTTGAACTTGTTGGAGCGGATCAAGCCCGCCGTATTAGAAAGAGTGTAGAACTTCTGCATCTTTGAACTCCTCAGACAAAAAATAACGTCAAAAGGCGCCCAAGCGGGCCTCTCTCAAACTAAAGAACCGTGAACCTTTCGGGCCCACGGCTCTTCTGCTCGTTCTAGTGCAAGGCGTTAGCGGTTCTCGGCGACGTAAGTCGAGCCACCGAATTCAAATTCCGTCATGTCGCCACCAAGTTTGAGGTCGTTGGCGTAGCTCTTGTAATCGATGTAGTTCCCGAGAGGCCCTTCCATGATCTCCTTGTAGCTCTCTTTCAAGAACTCGTAGGCGTAATCCTCAAGAGTGTTCTCTGCGATCATCCGCTCACCGTTTTTAGCGTTCTCGATCGCGTCATCAGCCGCGATCCCCAGGTCCGACGTCTCGAAGTAGAGGGCCGCTTTCTGAGATTCATCCATGTCCTCGACTTCGTCGAACCATAAATTGATGTTTCCCTGACCGAGCTTCAAAGCCTCAAAGAGTTCGGAGTCTCCTGAATCCCCGTCGATGAATTGAATCTCAACTTCTTCCAAGCCCAAAGCTTTGAGCTTCTTGATCCCGGCTTCAAATTCTTTCATGTCCTTGAAATAGAATCCTTCGCCGTCCCCGTAAGGTTGGGCGTGGAATTGAATCGTGCCGGCGAGCGTATGCTTGGCGTCGCCCAGGATTTCGGCCAGGACCGAAGCTTCCGAGTCCGGGTTGAGTTCTTTGACCGCGACCTTCATGTCTTCGATGAACCTGGAACCTTCGTCGTAAGCGGACTCAAAGTACCCGAGGTCTTTGTCTTTATCGATCCCAAGGGCCAGGAGTTGCTCTTTGTAGTCGTCCCACGCACTTACACCGTGGCCTAGCATCCCGAGGACGGTCGCGAGAGCGGCGTCTTCGTTGATCTTCTCGGCCAGTTCTTCCAGAGTGAGTCCCCAATTTTTCTTTACGGCTGCGTCCATCTCGTTGACGAGCTTAAAGGGAAGGTACTGGTTGATGTCGAGACCATGCTCTTCTGCCGCTTGAGGGACGGTATCCATCAAGTCTTCTTGAGAGCGAACCATTTGCTCCAGGATGTAGGAGTTTTCATCCGTGTCATTCTCTTGAAAGTCACTCTCGGCCTGAGAGGCCGCGGCTTCCGCGAGGAGCAACAGAGCTGCTTTCTTGTGGAGTTCCGAAACTTCCGCTTTCACTTTCGTTCCAGCCTCCACGATGTCGAACTCTTGACGATCTTCTTCGTATTTGTCACCCAAGTGTTCGGACAGAAAGTCTTCGGCATCTTCAAAATTATCCCAAGTCCGGCCTTTGAACTTTACGTTCCCGGCCCAGTCCTGGATTTTCACTTTGCCTTTATCCGCAGCTTGAATCACTTCTTTGCCTTGGGTTTCTGGTGCTCGCCAAACATCCAGGCGGGTCACTTTGAATTCTTTCTTCACGGCTTTTTTGATGGCGTTAAAGAATTTCTCCTCGTACCCGATCGCGACCGCAACCGAGATCACGGCCTCTTGTTCCATATCCTGATCTTCTTGCACCGAAGTCAGAAGACTCGAGAGCTGGTACTCCACGACTTTCGCACAAAGGTCTCCGGAGTTCGCGTCTTCGTCTTTCACTTTGACTTTCACTTCGTTCAAGCACTCCACGACTTCCGACGTAAAGAGCGCTTTATTCCCGACGAGCGACACGTAGATTTGTGCCAACTCCACGTTCGGGGCATCTTTCATTTCGAGTTCAAGTTCTTTTAGGTCCTCGTACTCGCCTGCCGCGATGCGCTCGATCTCGGCTTCTACGCACTCTAGAGCAATGCGTTTCTTTAATTCTCTGGAGGCCTCTTTAAAAGAGGCGGTGGCTCGATTCACGAACCCGTGCCAGCCGATGGCTTCAATTTCGGGGCGCAGGACCTTGCCGGCCTGCACTTGAGTGAGAAGTTGACGCACCAACTCAAGTCTGTCGGTCGCATTCCCATCCGACTCCAGATGCGAATGGATGGCGAGGCGAAGTTTGTCTTCCACGGTCGCGGACTCAATGAGGCTAGCGGTCACGGAGGTCTTGCGAGCCTTCCGGGCCTGGGCGATTTGTAGGTCAGTGCGTTTCATGGACTTCTCCTCTTTCCATTCAAAAATAATCAAGAGACCGTAAAGACATTGGAATCGACGAAAATCGAGCCCAATTGGAACCGGAGCTGCCCGGTCCCTGGTTGATTGCACGTGAGATTAAAGGTCGCGGTCCCGTTTACGAGACTCTGCAGGTTCGGTGTTGGATCCCCTGCATCGAGCCCACCTTGCGGGAGGATCGCAAACTGCGTGTTGAGTCCGACGTCCGTGACATCATTGCCATAAACGTCCTTGGCCTGAACCGTGACGTTAAACGGAACACCCGCCGTCTGGGCACCAATGGCCGTGACCGTAAGGTAGTCGAAGTCCGCCGGGATCACCTGGAAGAAATCGGATTCCCCCGTGAGGGCTCCGTCGGTTAAAAGAAACTGCGTAGAGTTGATCGCAAGCTCCGGAGTGAAGTAAATATAGATGAAGCCGTTATTGACGACCGGGACGGGTGCCCACTCGTCAATCCCACTCACGGGCTCTTCGATTCGGATGATGCCGGTGCCGGTTGGGTTCGTCATGCCGTTCGCGTCCACGTACTTCACGCACAGGAGGATTGGCTCCCCCGCCTTAAAGACCCGGTCATTCAACACAATCCCGACGTCCGTATTGGGGTAACTGATCCCCAAGCCCACGATCGCGCCCGGAACGTAGTCATCAACCGTCCACTCCAAAACTTCCGTCTCGGTGTCTAGCGGGATGTCGGAACGGATGCTGTTGAGCATCTGGGTGTAGGGACCTTCGTAGCTACACGCCGGTCCCGCCCACGTAAGTGCCGGCTGCACCATCGAGTCCAATGGGTGCGGAGTTGGAGGATCATCCATCTCGAAGCGACCCGAGTACGTGAAGCCCAGGAATCCGTCACTGAACGGATCCACCGGGTCCGCATCAAAGGGAATCCCGGAATCAAAGGGTACGCCGCTATCCAAGTAGGGGCGTGTCAGGCCGATGTTGTTACCCGCCCGAATGAAGGTATCGAACGGGTAAGTCCAGCAACAGATCCGGATGTTCGTGAGGATCCCCGTAAAGGCAGTGACTTGAATGTTGGCGAAGCAATCCGACAGAGATAAGTTATTCAGGAAGTTCTGTCCGAAGCCATCGTAATCAAACGTGTGCTCCTGCAAAAGTCCTTTGTAGTAGAGGCGAACCAAGTCATCCCGGACACTTTCAAATTCATAAAGGTTCCGGAAGTTATTCGCCATCTTCACGAACGCTAGCCATCTCGTGACCGCGAGGTTCGGGAACCATGTATGGGCTTCCTTGCCGGCCGCGTTCTCCATGACCCGCATGATCGAATCATTCTCGAGATCAAAGCTCGAAGGCTGCGTCTGTGAAACGAACACCGGAGTGTTGAGGGACACGGCTTCAATGGAGTTCCGGATCCCGATCTCGGTCGCGGGATAGTGAACGTAAGCTCGCACCAGCATCTTGGTCGAGAGAGTCTTGAGAGTCTGGAGATCCGGCAGCACGTCCCCGAACCCACTGATCTGATCGAGCAGCCGGGTTGAGTAACTGGAGAAGATGGCCTGCTTCTGGACTTGCGCTTTCAGGACGGCTTTTGAAATTTCTCGGCCGTAGGATTCGTAAATTAAGGTGTTGGTGGTGGCGATGATCTCGATCGTTTTTTTCCGGCCACCGCCGTTCGGCAGCATCTCTTCGGCCGTCAATCGGTTTCGGCCTCTCCCTAACGTCAGGTAGAAAAGAGTTTGAATGGAGCCCACTTGCGGGACCACGGTAGCTTCGACCCGGAGATTTCCGTTATCGACACCTTGCCCGTAATCTCCTAAGCGCTCAACGCGGATACGAACGGGGTAGCCCGGATTGTCACTCGTGAGAACAAAGGCGCTGGGCTCTTTCGACCACATCACGATCGGAATCCCTAGCGTGACGTCGTAGAAATTCCCCGGCGGCACGGCCGCGAGCATTTGACTAAAGAGTTCATCGTAGCCCCGAAGTCTCGGGGAAATCGAAAAAGACATTCGCCCCCTTAGACGTTACGGATCTGGACCGCCACAAAGCTGGCATCATAAATTGCAAGTTCGTTCTGCTCCATCACGACGGTCTCGATGTCGGAGTTCGCGAGAGTTGATCGCTGAAACACGTTCATCTGAGCATTCGTGATGCCGGGAACCTGCCGGCGGATTTCCTGCAGGAACACATTCGGGAAGAATTTCTCAACCCAGATCCCTTGGTTGATGAGGGACTGCAGGACTTCTCGGACATTGTTCTCGACATCGATCGGGTCGTAGCTCGCGAGAGCCCGTCCCGTAATTTCGATGCGGATCGGAGAGTTCACGAACTCTCTCGCGAGTTCATCTGTATTGTAGAGTTTTTGTTCCGTGAAGATGTCCTGCTGAACCCCCCGCACGATCGAGTTGTACGTGAGGTTGATGTTCACGACGTCGTTTGCGAGCAGCGGAATCGCCAAGATCAATTTGTCCTCAGCCCTCGCGGATCCCCGGAGTTCGGCCGACGTGTCGGACCTTAAAGCAAAGTTCTGGATCGGCACCGAATTGATGGTGACGGAATTGATGGAAGAGACCGGCACGTTCTGAAGCAAGATCTCGGTCTCGCCCCCTAGCTGAGACGTATAGCTTTCGTTCGTCGTTTGGAACACGGTTCCCAGGATGTAATAGTCGATCGCGGGGCCATAGACCCGGCGCTGGAACAACACCCGGTTGCTCGGCAAAATCGTCTTCACGTCTAGGATCGCGGTCGGATTGTAACGACGAACACGGGTGTAGCCGCCGTTTGGCGTATTGACCGCCAAGCCTTTGAACTTTTCTTGGACCCTGTCAATTTGCTGCTCTAATGTTTCGGCCGCAGCTCCAGGAGAAGAGGCGACCCGGTTCTCGACGCCATCAATCCCGGGAAGGCTCGAGACCTTCGAGTTGATGCGGCCGGCGGGAAGTTCATAAGCCGGACCGTTCGCGACCGCCACGCAGTTCAGCGCAATCTCGTACGCCCGGCGCTGTGAATTGTAATAGGAGTCCGCAATGTCCCCGCGAATTACTCCAGCCTCTACCGTGATGTACTGCAGGGTTTGATCGACGTTTCCGACGAGGGACCCTAGGGGCACAGGGATCGTTTGATCCGGGCGGGGACGATTGAACGTCATGAAGTAACACTGCACCGTTGAGGCCGTTCCGTTACCGGCCACTTCCGACCAGTTGGTCAAAAACGCTTGAGCTTCGTCGGCGTTCGCGGTCTTCGCGAATTCCGCGGAATAGATTTTCTCCAAGCGATCCACTTCCACTTCCGTCGGAGAGAGGACTTGGGATAAGGGCCTGCCGATCAAACTAAACAGTGGGCCCTTCTTCACGTCTGCCGACGGATCAGAGAGCTGGACGGATTCCTGGAAGGAGATCAGAATCTCTTCTTCAGTTCTGGCTGCCATCTTCAAACCTTTCAAACTGGTGGTTCAGTTGTGTTTCCACTCGTCGGGAAGCCGCGGCGTCCGCAGTTCCACCGTCACCGGTCGAGACGTTCACGTAGAACGCCACATTGCCGGCGCCGTCGTCGGCCGTCAGGAGATCCAGGATGTCGTCAATCCGTTCACTTTCCGTGAGTTCGGGATCGACTTGCTGCAAGGCCTGAAGTTTTTGAACCGCTTGCGCGATGTAGTAACGAATGAAGAGATCCCCGGTGAAAGGGACTTTGTTGGTCAGGATGGCGCGAAGAAAGGACCCGTAGTCTTGTTCCTGCAAATACTCCTGCATCAAGCACTCCGCCATGTCCTGAGCCGCCTTTCGGTTTCCCGAAACGGTATTCACCTGGCCGGTCGCGGCGTCGAAATCGAGTTGTCCATTGGAGATCTTTAGCGTGACGCTCATAGTTTAAAATTAACCCGTTAGTAGTCTTTCAAGACCCCGACCCAACTCTGTAACTCCTCGATTTGGTCCGGAGAAATCTGAGTTCGATCGTTGGCTCTTTGAAGAACTTGGCTCGTGATTCCGTCAAACTGAGCGCGATCGCGGCCGGCCGCCAGTTCCTCAATGACCCTCTGCAGATCAAACAGGAATTGCTGCACTTCCGGGATTTCTGCAAACCGGGTTGTGGCCTGAAAGGTCGTACGGAATTTCTCGAACTTCCCCAGAACTTCGTCGTAAGAACTCAATTTGCGCGTCGAGTTAAGAAGCTCCTGAGCCGCTCCCAGTTGAGCTAGTTGGTCCCGTGCCGAGTTGGTTTTCTGCAAACCCGTTGCGGAATCAATCCAAGCAACGGCCGCCTCTTTCATTTCCCGCGGAGAAAGAATCAAAAAAGCCTCGAAGTCCCGGGAAATCTGAACATCGGTGCGGAGTGCTGCGTTATAATACGTCGGGAGATTCTCGAGATCTTTGCGCTTCTGTCGGACGATCACGGACTCCTGATCGGTCAGTTCTAGTGCCATGCGTTAACCTCGGGGAGGAAGAAGTTTTTCAGTCAGGGCGGCGAGATAATTGGTTCCAAAAGACGCATCGACTTGTTCACGCATCGATTTCATGAAGCGACTGTTGAGTGGAGTCTGGTTACACACCAAGTCCTCTCGGAAGTTTTCAAGCTTCGCGGGGAGGGCCTGGACGGACGCTTCGATCCGCACCAGAGAGCGGCCGAACTGCCGAATGTTAACCGATTCGAGCGTAAAGGAATCCCGCAACTCCACCAGAAGGGACTCGAGTTCCGCAGGTAGCTTGAAGCTATCGACCCGGCAGAGTGCAGGTAAATAAGCGGTCGCGCCCTTCGTGAGGTCATTTAAAAAATTGATCGGGATACAAACCAGGCGGCTCATGTAATCACCCACGACCTGCGCGGCTTGAGCGAGTAGGTTCTTAAGGGTGCGGCGTAAGATCTCGACTGCAGGTTCAATGTCGGACAGGAATGGAAGAGTGGGACGAAGTTCAAAACCAAACGCACACTTCAGGATCGAAGAGTCCAAAGTTGCGGTCCCGAAGTACGAATAGTACCGAGAAATCAAAGCTTCGATCTGGCTCACCACGGCGTTGATCTTATCGATGATGGCACCTAAGACGGCATCGACCGCGGCCCGGGATGCTTTCAGGAACGCGATCAAAACTTTCAGGGCCTCCGATAAAGTCTTCGAAAGTGGGTCCGCGACCGCAATGATTTCATCAAAGAGGTTTTGGATCTTAAGAGTTGCGAAAAAATCCACCCGGCGAAACATCACGGACGAAGGAGAGTCGTATCCGTCGTAACCCACCACCGGCACCGAGGAGGTCGGGACCGCCGGAGGAAGAAGCGTCGAGGAGCGTAAGCACGCATACGAAGTCTGCAGATCCTCGTAGCGCATCGGAAGTTCCGAGGACATTTTGATTCGGGCGCACTCGTTTCGGGTCCAGCTTGCGTTGGAAGAGTTCACATCAGAGTCCACCAGGACGGGCTGCTGGTTTGAAAGAAGGCTCGAAACCGTATTGGAGCCGGCCGGAATTCTCGCGGCCCTCGCGATGATGGCCCGCAACTCTTCTCTCGAAACTTCAAAGTCGATCGAAGACACGGACCGTTTCTCGGAGAAGAGATACGACAAGTCATTTTGAGAGTTCAAAACCAAAAAGTCCGAGATGTCCTCCGGACGCACCAGAAGAATGGGAGCGAAGCGGACTTTTCTCTCGAGCAATAAAATCAAAGCCCTAGCTTCTTCGACCGAAAAGAGAATCTCCGAGCGGATTTGAGAACGAACGGCGTCATCCACCCGGCTGTAGCGGCCATTCAAAAATTCGATCTGACTCGTGGCCTTTGAGGTTTTGACAATGAGGTTATCGCGCAGCGAGGAGATCGTGGAGGGGCGGATGTCCTTCACGGGTTCGCCCGTCAAGATTGAGGTGAGTTCATCCCCTTGAATCCCAAGTCCCGTAAGCTGATTGATGCGAGCCGTGTTCTGCTCCACTTCCCGGAGCCAGAAAACTTGAGTGACGACTTCGTCCCTAGGGATTCCGAACTGCTGGGCCACTTGCGCGACCGAGACGTTCACATTCAGGAACTGAGGCACGACCGCGTAGAAGCGTGCATCGGCGGCACGGTAGACGGCTTCGATCGCGTCATTCTGGAAGATCTCTCTTGCGTCCGTGACCGTCCAATCCGTGCGGTCGGACGGAAGCACCTTCACGACAAGACGAGTTTGTACGAGGATCAGGTTCTCTGTCCCTTGCACGAGATCCAGAAACGTCGTGAGGTTAGAACCCACCGCGAAATAGAGCCTACGGAAGTTTTCAATATTCTGATTGTTCCCTTGGGCATAAAGAATCCCCCGCACCAACACGAGGCCTAAGGCTTCCAAACGGGACTCGTCTTCGAGTTCCGAAGGCTCTTCGGTCGGGAGCCCCACTTGCCCGGAGACTTCCTCGTTAGTGAGGGGAATCGGAGCTTGAGCCAGGAAATGGTCAAAGGCTTCATTCATGGCTTGCACGGCGGCGGACGCATCGGCCGGGTTGATGGCATTAACCTGAACGAGAAGTTCATCGCGCACAAGGGCCACTTCGTCCAAAAGCTGTTGAGCGATCTCCGGCAGGAGCCCGTCAGTCTGACAATCTTTGAGACGAAGAATTTCTGCCATGAGGCCCCTCTATTTTTTCTTTAACTTGATGTGGGGAATCCCTTTTTTCTTACGGCGACGAATTCCGTTGCCGATCAGAGTCGCGACAACATCTGGATACATCGCGCAGAGATCCGAAATGATGGCGACGGCTTCCCGTGCATCCCCCATTTTAATTTGCGATTTCCCGCCTTCAACGTCGGCCAAGAATTCCGCGATTTGTTTGATCGTCATAATCTTCCTCCTAGTAGGTCGAGTTTTTATCCCGGACTAAATGCGCTTCGAGTTCCTCGATGTCGTCACCCTTTACGGTGGCGTCGTAGTACATCTTGTGCTTCTTGACCCCAGTCCCTTGGGCTTCCCGGTCCATCGCGCAGCTCACGCACACTTTGGTCCGGACGGCTTTGAGTCTCTCAAACGGGATCGGATCTTCGCAGTCTTCACAAGGAACGGGCTCGAACTGGTTGGAATTACTGGACTCTGACATCTTCCCTCTCTCCTTCAGATAATAAAGAACTGCTCGCCCGACTTTACCAAAACGACAGTATTTTTAAGGGGGAGGGGACACGACCCAGATGGCCTTACTGATTCAGCTTTTTGACGAGAAAACACTGCTCACGACGCTCCAGAGCGACACGCTCGAGATCATTCGAGACTGCAAGTCGATCGACCCCATCAAGAAACTGGTGGAGTGCCACGAGATCCTACGGTTGACGCAAGACATTCAAGAGCGCTTTCCCCGCGTCATGCCGGAACCTCCGACGTGCGACGAGGCGGCACTCCTGCACCTAAAGAACCTGACGCAAGAGATCTTCGTTTTTTACCACCCCGAACTGCCGAGACCGACCTTCGATACCTACACGATCAAGATCAAGCAGTTGCTCTGGACCTTCCGGATTCCACGTTGGGAGTTTAAGGGTGAGTGACGAAGCCAAGCGGCATCCACAGACGTGCCCTCGCTGCATGAGTTGGATGCACCGGCACGTGGATGTTCTGCTGCAAAGGGCGGGTTGGTTGAAGTGTGGGACCTGCGCTTACTGCGAGATCCATGAAGACTACATCACGAAAGGGACCGAACAGGTTCTGGATCCGAGAGTCCCTGTTCCGGAAGATCCCTAGTCCGTTTTCTTAGTTGCTCGGCGCTGAAGGAGAAAGAGCTGAGCTTCCATCAAAATCTTCAGACTCTTTAGGCGCTCCTTACGGTTCGCCATTTTGTCCAACTGACGCTGAATGGAATTAAACCGCTGCATGAAGCGCTTCGCAGCCGGCCGATCTTCCAGGGCGTATTTATGTAGATGATCTCTGACGGTGTAGATCTTTTTAGAGTTCGCCATTAGGATTTCCTTTCCCAGACAATCTTCGGTTTCCTTACCCATTTAGAACGATCTTTCCAGTCACGCTGCCCGAAATGGATTTCCCCTTTCATAGCCACCTGAAGAGTTTTACGGTCCACGATTTGAAACAAATTTTTTCGAGTTAGGTTTTCAGCCATGGTGGAGGAAGGCGGAGTGAGGGACAGCTTCCGAACATACTGCTGAGCCTCTTTGATTGTTTTAAAAGAGGCCACCAGGTCATCCATACCTCCAGAGAGTCGTCCGGCGTCGTGTAAGAATCTAAGGGTAGGAAAGCCGAATAGTAAAATAGGTTTTAATTTACTCACAAGACACCGCCCTGTAGACGACGAGGGACTGAGCGGCTATGCGGCGGAACGCATCCGCCATCACGTCACGCGAAGGGTTGTTCTTCGCCTTACGGCTAAACAAAGGGTGCATGAGGGGACAGGACTCGTCATGCTTTGCATTGAAGTAAGCGTGACCCAGTTCATGCCAGACGATGTGACGGAGATCATTCTCGTCCCACGACATCAGCTCCACCGAAATGGTGATGTAGTTTTTGTCGATGAAGCACTTCCCGAGCGTCCGAGAGTCTTCAGGCTTGTCGTACTCAACGATCCGGACTTTGATCCACGGAAGCTCCATGCCTGCCACCAAGCGGGCTTCGTACAGAAGAGTCATGATGCGTTTGCGGAAAGCGTGTAGTTCTTCGCCCATACCTAGGATTTTCATCTAGAACCCCCATTTCGATTTGATGCGTTTTTCGTGTTCAGCAATAACTCCATCCAAGATGGCTGAAAGTTCCGGGTCCAGTTTTGGGACCGTGGTGACGATAAAGTTCTGCGCCACGTTCGTGGGGCCCTTGCCGTCCGCCAGGTACACGTAGTGTCCATTTGAAGTCTTGACGTTCAGATGACTGGGTCGTCCCGTCACTTCATAGTGCTGGCCCAGCACGAAGCCTAAGGCGTCGAGGTGTGGGTTTTGTTTGTGATACCGAACAACGTCTCCAGCTTTCATACAGTACCTCCTGGACCAGTATAAGTATAAATACTTATTTCGGGTAGGGGTCGTGTCAAAAAGAAACACCGGCCTTTTGAACCGGTGTTTTCAAGATCTCAATTTGATTCGTTTGAACTCTAAGACTGGGCGAACTGGGAGATCACAGCAGGAGTGTCGAGGCTGAAGCCCACGACGTCGAGCTGGCGAGGGTCCGCCGGGTCCGCGATCGTGAAGCCTGTGGCCGTCATGCCCACCACAACTTGCTTTCCTTTCGCGTTCGGGTGCTCTTGGCGATACTGCTCGAGCGCCTGCGAGGCGTGGATATTTCCCTGGTACGTTTCACTGTCGGTGTAGATCTGAAAACAATCGATTTCCATCTTGTGCTTCTGAGCATATTGCGCGGGGGCCGCACAGTCCGTCGTACCGAAATCCAGCCCATCAATGTACGTCATCACGGCATCAAGCCGCATCTTCGGATTCAAATCCAAAGGGATGAGTTCTTTGTGGAACCCGCCCACGAAATAATCCTTCTCGCGATTCATCCCCACCAAAGCTAAGGCGGCTGACGCTTCTCGTGGCGTCAGGGAAGTCCCGGCGATCTTGTCGTAAGTCATGGAGCCCGAAATATCTAAGGCGTAGAAATGCCGAAGACCCGTGCTCTCGACGGTCCCGAACGAAAGGTAGAACGCTTCATCCAGAGTGTTGAGAATCTTGGACGAAGGGTCCCAAGTCTTTCCGCCTTTCGAGGTGCCGGACTTGTAGGCCATCAAAGCATTCAAGATCGTCAAAGGATGCAGGCGTCCTTTTTTAAGTTCCTCGAAGTCCTGGAACCTGGAAGTGATCCCACGAGTCGTGTCGTCCATTCCGTTCTGGCTGATGATCCCGAGTTCCGTGAGGCGGCCCAAGTTGCGCAACAAGGCCGTCATCCCCATGTGGGGAAGCAAAGACTCCCAGACTGGAGTGTAGGTTAGCGCCTTCGTCGGCAGAGCTTCCCAAGGGAGCTTAAACTTCTCGATGCGCTTCACGAGTTCTTTTTGTTCCGCGTACGAAAGATCCCCGCCGAACTCGGCTTGGACTTCCTCAAACGCCGTGTACTGTTCTGGAACTTTGTACTCCGCACCCTTCAGGCGCTTCGAGCCTTTGCGGCGAGGCAAAGCTTCCTTTGGAGGTTCTTTACCGATCGCTTTGTAGGCCAAGCCTTCCGCTCCCTCCGGGAACTTCGGGTGAGACAAACGAATGACGTCCCGGTGAGTCCACCCGTCACGCTGACGGTACTTCATCATCTGGAACGAAATCTCTTCTGGTGTTCTGTATTTATAGAAAGCCCCCACACCATTTCGGAGTCCGCGGCTCCAGCCCCGGAGATCTTGAACAGCCTGGCAGAATTGGAACAAGTGTGTCCCGATCCGGCAGACCTTCGTGATCGCGAGATAGGCGACTTCTTTCGTGGCGGCATCCCCGTAGGTCGCGGCCAGCGCCAAAGCAAAAACCGCAGGATCGTTCTTGGGAGCAAGTCCCTCGTCTGAAACTTCCACGATCCGGTGAACGGCACGGATGCCGTCCTCTTTAATGAGGGCGATGATGGCTTGAGAGTTCTCGATCGTCATGTCTTGGGCGCTGGCGTAATAAGATCCGCCGGCCGTACCGAGAATTAAGAAGCGATCCAAGCGCATCCAAGGGTCCACCATGAAGGATACACCGCCCGCACTATTTTGTTTCATCTCGGACTCACGTCCAGGGATCGGCCTAGTTTGTGGCGTCTTGGTTTTTGCGAGATGTTGTGAGTAACCCTTCATGATACGACCCCCTTAGAGGATAAAAAAAGAGCGGATGATTTGATGGTAGTGGGGATATATTAGCCGATAACCCAAAACCTTCGACCCGCCCTCAAACAAAACAAAGATGGATAATTTTGTTGTCCTTCGGGTAATGCACCTGCGCTACCAGACTGCGCTACGCTCCCTAGCGGGAACGGCGGGATTTGAACCCGCGACCAAGTGCGGCCGATAACCAAAGGACTTCGACCCATCTAAAAAATCTAAAAAATCTAAAAAATGTGCCCGGATAATTTGATGCCAATCGGAGTTCAAAAGAAGAGTGATAACCAACTGACTTCGACCCGGACAAAGGGAAGGTTGATATTGATACGAGAAAGTGTCAAAGGAAAATGTTTGGAGCAGAGTGGCGGAGAGGGTGAGATTCGAACTCACGGGGCCGGTAAAAGCCCGTCGCTTTTCAAGAGCGATCGTTTCAACCACTCACGCACCTCTCCGCGATATTCCTAAATACTAAACCCAATGGATGTAAAGTCGAAGTCTTCTGGGCTTTTGGCTTTTGGCGAGCTGAATCATGTTGGCCGTTCCCTTACTCTCACCATCCCAAATCGCGATCAGGGCATCTGCGTTCGCGGCCATCAGGGCGTTCCGCTGGTGCCCCGCCACGACGTTGTAGGGCTTCCCGAAACGATTGGTCCGAATGACGGCTCCGGGTGCATCCAGGTTATCCCAGTCGGCCGGATAGGCCACGTGCGGGATACCGTGCTCGATCGCGTAACGAAGCCCCAGAAGATCAACTCCCCTGGCGGCCCCGTGAACAATTTGTGTAATAGGAAATTCAGAATCGCGGATGGCTCGACAGACCTCATTATAATCCGTGATCTCTCGACCACCCGCAATGATGACTCGCATTAGTAGCGAGGTGAGTATCCGCCGCGACGATCTCCGGAACCCGCTCCGCGATCACCACGAGGTTTATTCTCCGCGATCTTCACGGCCACAGGGCGGCCCATCATGTCGCGACCATCCATCTCGGCCACGGCTTTCGAAGCTTCCGCATCCGAAGCAAACGTCACGAAGCCAAAACCGCGGGACTTGTTGCTCTCGCGATCCAAGACAATCTTGGCTTCCGTGATGTTCCCGAAAGACGCAAAGGTGTCCTCCAGGTCCTGATCGGTCGCGGACCAGCTCAAGTTTCCGACGAAAACTTTATTGTTATTACTCATAGTACCCCTCTTCTCGCCTTCATGGCGTTGTAACATCTCTCAGCCAAAACGTATACGAGTCCGACCACATGATCGGAGGCCCGTAATCTTCAACCTTCAGAACCTCAAAGACCTTTCCTTCGTCTTTCGGGTTCTGATTGAAGTAGTCCGCATTCCAGTTCTTGCGGTCCATATTCACTCTCTGTCCCACCTTCGGGCGGCGTGAAGAGTCTTCTACCGCAAAAGTCAAAACTCTGCGTACAAAAGATCCTTCCGGATATTTCTCCGCGAAGCAAGCCCCACATGTATAATGCTCGTAATCAAGTTTCGAAGCCTCGATTTCACCGTGGACCACACACTGAAGTTTCGTCATGCGAGTTTCCCGCCGTGCCGGAACGACCGAGTTTTATTGTACTCCATCTTTTGTTTGATGGTGCCCTCCAGATCCCATTCGTACCGACCGCAAAGATCCATGCAGCGAATCATGACATCCGCGATCTCTGACAAGAGTCCCTCGGGCTTCAAGTGCTTGAACCGTTCCCAGGCGGGGTCCTGAGGTGTGACTTGTACGATCGCATCATCACTTTCCTTTACGTTCACGTAAAGGGGATGGGAGCCGACACGAACTTCTTCCGCGGCTTCCGCGAGTTCCGTCACGATCAGCATCAGGTGAGCTAAAGTTTCTCTAGTTGGGTTCTTTAAGTGGCCGTTGACCCGAAGAGAGCCCACAACCTGGTCGATTGTTTGGGGGTCAAAGCGGAAGCTACTCTTCTGCAAAGTTTCCCGCACCGGTTGTTCGGGATCAGGCCACCAACCTTTTTCGACGTTGTTGGCGTGGATTTCATTCATGAGTTCGGTGATCTGTCCCAAGGGATCCTCCTGCTATAAGGGAATGCTTTTAATTTGCTGGACCGTTTCTCGAATCGATTCCAAGAGCTGATTCGCGCAATACGGGCACAAGATGTCGTAGGAGATCTCGGTCTGAACCCCAGGGACTCCCTTAAAACTCAGTAGGACCGGTCCGCCAAAACGTGCGGTCCAGTGGATCCCAGGTTTTTCCTCTTGGGTCTTTTTGCAAAGATCACAAACCAAAACCTCTACACGGCCCACTAGGCTTTCGCCTTTTTAGGAGCCGCTTTCTTTTTGGTTTTCTTCACTGACTTTTTCCCTACGATCGCATCGCGAAGAGGACCAGAGTCCGGAACGTAGCCACGCTCCCGCATGAAATTTAAAATGAAATCTAAGTCCACTTCCGCAGGCTTACGGATCCCCATATAGATGAAGTGCATGAGGTTGCCGTCTTTGAGAAGTTCCTTCTTCACTTTCAGCTTCGAGGAAATCCCCGTAATTTTCCCGCCTGATGTCGACAGGTCACTATATTGGTCAAACGATTTCGAAGTTACAATTTGCCCGGGTTTCATACGCGTCTTTCCGTTCTGCCGATCACGGCTCTCATCATTTTCTTTGCGGGTTTCTTGTTTCCATCAAGTGTGAGATTCGGCCAGTAGTGGGAGCACTTACCATCCGAAGTTTGGCGATAGAACGAGGCCGACTGCCCCCGAGAATCTGGCTCCGTGTGGCGCCGGCATAAAGCACGGAGTGTGCAGCTCTCATTCTTACATTTTGTGATATCGGCCACGCAGTATCTCTTTCTAACTGTTGAACGTCGGGATGGGCTTTGCGCCCATCGCCTGTTGGTTGCGCTGAGCGTCAGCTTTTTCGCGCATCGACTCCGCAAGGGTCTTCTCGTTCGGGGTAAAGCAAAGAGAAATCTTTTCCGTCAAATCCACTTGTGCGGTGTCGTTCGTACCGGCCCTCTGGGACGAAAGCTCCAGTAAATTCGCAAGCTCTCTGAGTTGTGTCGGCGTCACGGCAATCAACGATCTGACGGTTGCCTCTTTCGAAGGCTTCGCTCTTTCCATATCCCCACCCCTGGTTTGGGTCTCGAGTATGTTGATACTGACCACATCAGTCAAAGAAAAATTTGACCACGGATTCAGCACACCATATAAATAGTCTTTTAGGTAAAAAGTTAACGGGGGTGAATTTGGTTTCGATATGAGATGGAGGGACAACCTGCGCGGGGCGGAGCCTTTGGCCGCCATACA
>Ga0172380_10001801_pt1 | contig 36188 bp, 26 predicted proteins | sample Leawe162metaG_FD_119747 | JGI IMG/M metagenome (GOLD analysis project Ga0172380, IMG submission 119747) | Leachate microbial communities from a municipal landfill in Southern Ontario, Canada - Leachate well 162 metaG | ecosystem: Engineered > Solid waste > Landfill > Unclassified | place...
CTCGGTGCGCGTGGCGCGCATCATCGGCCAGGGCCGCATGTGCGAAATGATGCTGACCGGGCGCATCTATCAGGCGGAAGAGGGCCAGCAACTGGGGCTCTCGCAATATCTGGTGGAGGAGGGGTAAAGCCGGGATTAAGCAAATATTAGGACATTGCGTATGTATGTATCTGTTATAGAACCAATTAAATTGAAATGGCTTAGCTGGCTTCTTGCGTTGGGAGTAAGCTGCTGTTCTCGTCAAATCTGTCTGGACGGCTATGGCAACGATAGAAAGAACAGCCTACCCTACGTTTCCCCGCACGATCACAGCCAAAGATGTTGCTCAGGACTACTCCATTTCTGAGATTGAGCAAAGCTGGGTGGATAAGGTGGCGCAGTCGCCTTCCAGTCGGCTCGGTCTAGCAGTTCTATTGAAAGTCTTCCAGCAGCTAAGGTATTTCCCGGATATCTCGCAGATTCCAACTGAAATCGTAGCCCATGTCCGCAGGCTCTTACGCTTCGGCGAACGTGTCACCATTGAGTACAAAACTCCTCGGACACTCTATCGGCATATGGCTGCCATTCGAGGTTACTGCGGTATTGCGCCATTCTATGGAAACAAGGCAGTTGATCTTGCTGACAAGATTGCCCACGATGCTGCGGAGATACTTGATCAACGGGTCGATATCATCAATATGCTGGTTGACGAGCTTGTATTGCGCCGGATTGAGTTGCCGGCTTTCTCTACTCTCGACAATCTTGCCGAGCAAGCCCATGCCGCTGTTCAGGACGATCTATTCAATCGGATCGCAACTCAACTGTCGACGGATCGTATTGCCGGTCTGTCTAGGCTTCTCGATACCGATTTCGGTAACCGGCAGAGCGATTTTAATTCTCTAAAGCAGATCCCGAAAAAGCCGTCTCGCAAGCATCTGGAAGTACTGATCGACCATTTGTCGTGGCTCGAGTCCTTTGGTGATCTCGACAAAATGTTTGACGGGATTCGGGAAAGCAAAATCCGGTATTTTGCCAACCAAGCCCTCGCGTATGACGTTTCTGAACTCAAGGAGTGCGCTCAGGCGAAGCGCTTTACCTTGATGTTGGCTCTGATCTATCGGATGCGCGTTCGAGCTCGAGATCATTTGGCCGAAATGTTTATTCGCCGCATGGCGACAATTCACAAGCGGGCCAAGGACGAGTTACAACAGATCCAGATCCGGCAGCGTAATCAGGCTGAACAACTGGTAGCCACCCTGGCAGGCGTGGCAGAAATATTGGCGCAGGAATCGGATGACCTAGAGGCTGGCCACCAGATTCGAGCATATCTTTCACCCCAAGGCGATATTAATGTTCTCAGACAGGCATGCGCTGAGGTACAGGCTGTTAGCGGTGACAACTACCTGCCACTCCTTTGGGGGTATTTCCGTAGCCACCGCTCCCTGCTATTTCGTTTGGCTGATCTGCTGTCACTAGAGCCAACGACCCAAGATCGATCACTGGTTCGCGCGCTGCAGGTCGTCATGGAGAACGAGCAGCGCCATCGTGAATGGATCGACGAACATGTCGACATCTCCTTTGCATCGGAACGGTGGCGCAAATTAGTTCGCAGATCGCCGGAAGAGGGGCCGCCAACGAATCGTCGTTTTCTGGAATTGTGCGTATTTTCCTACCTGGCGGACGAGTTGCGATCTGGTGACATTTGTGTTGCTGGATCAGAGGCCTTTGCAGACTATCGGAAGCAATTGCTCCCCTGGGAAGAATGCCAAGCGATGCTTCCAGAGTATTGCAAGAAAATCGGTTTGCCAGACGATGCTGAAGGTTTTGTCGCTGGCCTTCGAGAATGGCTGACCGAAACTGCCGATCAGTTGGATAAGAAATTTCCAAGCTGTAAGGCAGATGTCGCGATCAATGCAGATGGCGAACCTGTGCTCAAGCGTGTTACCGCTCGCGACATTCCGCCTTCAGCGATATCGTTGCAGACAACGTTGCTTCAGCGGATGCCGACTCGTCACTTGCTCGACATCATGGCGAACATCGAGCATTGGATAAGCTTCACCCGGCATTTTGGTCCGCTGTCTGGGAATGAGACCAAGCTTAAGCAGCCGGCTGAGCGGTACCTAATGACGATCTTCGCCATGGGCTGCAATCTTGGTCCCACGCAGGCAGCACGTCACTTGACCGGGGATGTCACGCCCCACATGCTGTCGTTCGTGAACCGACGCCATCTTTCCCGTGAAAAGCTGGAAGTCGCCTTGCGTGAGCTGACAGAACTCTATTTGAGGCTCGACCTTCCGAAGATGTGGGGGGACGGCAAGACCGTCGCCGCCGACGGCACGCAGTACGATTTTTACGATGAAAATCTCCTTGCCGGATACCATTTCCGCTATCGCAAAATGGGTGCCGTGGCCTATCGGCATGTGGCGAACAACTACATCGCGGTATTTCGGCACTTCATACCACCAGGCGTCTGGGAAGCTATCTACGTCATTGAAGGGCTTTTGAAAGCCGGCCTCAGCGTAGAGGCCGACACGGTGCATTCAGATACTCAAGGCCAGTCCGCGACCGTTTTTGCCTTCACATATCTGCTGGGCATCAAGTTGATGCCGCGCATTCGGAACTGGAAAGATCTGAAGATGTACAGGCCAAGTCGCGGCGCAAAATATCGGCATATCAATCGGCTATTCACAGAAGTTGCTGACTGGGAACTGATCGAGACACACTGGAAGGATCTGATGCAGGTGGCGCTGTCGATCCAGGCGGGCAAGATATCGTCTGCAACGTTACTACGTAAGTTGGGATCGTACAGTCGGAAGAACCGCTTGTTCCACGCTGCTCAGGCGTTGGGAAATGTCGTACGCACCGTGTTCCTGCTCAACTGGATTGGCAGCCGTGAAATCCGACAAGATGTGACGGCGAATACCAATAAGATAGAGTCCTACAACGGTTTTTCGAAATGGCTGTCGTTCGGTGGTGATGTCATTGCCGAAAATGATCCAGATGAACAGCAGAAACGCCTCCGCTATAACGATCTTGTAGCTGCGGCCGTTATCCTGCAAAACACCGTAGACATGATGCGGCAAATCATTCAGTTGTCGAAGGAGGGCTGGAAGATTAGTGAGGATGATGTGTCGTTCCTTAGTCCCTATCAGACTTCCAACGTCAAACGATTCGGGGAATACAATCTGAAACTAAAGCGCCCACCTGAATCGTGGATACGAGACTCAGCCTTCCAGCAGGCCGCCAACTCCGTGCGAGAAATGCAGAGTGCACCTCGTGCGAAAAAGGCCAAAGCGCAATGAAACTTGATCTAACGCCGACGTTCCAGGTGACGCCCTATGGCGATGTCGATGCCAAAGCGCTCGAGTCTCTCCGTGAAAGTGTCGATACGACAGTCTTGCTGAAGTTGGTTGAGCGATTTGACCAGTGTCGCGGACTATTTGCAGATGAAGGGGGACTGCGTGATCGGCTGCTTAGACTTCACTCAATGGCACACACCGTAATCAATAGTGCTCCGCTGACGGTTCCTCCCAATGACACCGATATATGGGAGTTTGCGGAAGGGATGATCGATGATCTCCGATGCATAGAATCGCTTGCGCGTGATGCTGCGGTCGAGGCTGAGAAGATCGCAACCTTGTCACCAGGGCAATAATGTCAATAGATTGCCAAACATGCGTCTTTAGTGGCAGAAAAGTCCGGCCGATTAGTTAGGGCCGAAGCTAGCTGCCATGAGGAGCAGCTATTGAATCGTTAGACGAATCGATACTCTATCTTTAAGAGATAGTGGGGGGGGCGAGCGACTTCGATAGGTCCTTCGCACTGATAGAATTGGTATTCCGTTGGCAAGCTGGATTGAGCGAACAACAGGCTGCGTTCGACCTCGACTCCATACCGGTCTCTTATTTGGCGTTCCCTCTTCGAAGTGATGGTAATCCAGTTGATAGATCGAAGGGCTCTGAAATAGTGCGCCACTGAGAAACTGAAGTTACTTGTAGCAATCTACTACGATGCAAAAAATGGAAGTGCAGGAGAGTGGAAGTTCAGGAGTGGTCGGCGAGAATATTGCTTGTTGCCTTCAATTGCCGGACATGTTGGGTGATTGACTTTGGTAGTTCATCATGCGTTGCTATAAACGTGTAATTGTGATTTCCGATCTCCACTTGGGTGGAGACTTCCCCCACATGATGTCCCACCCCCGTGAGCTTGCCAGTTTCATTGGGCGACTTCCCTTGTGTCTTGCATGCGACGAACAGCTCGAACTGGTCATAAATGGCGACTTCATCGACTTCCTTGCGGTCAGCCCCTGGTCAAGTTGGACGTGTAGTCCCACCGAAGCGGTCACCAAGCTGCAAACTGCCTACGAGCCTCCATTCGACGTTGTTTTCGATGCGTTAGCGCAGCACGTCTCTCAAGGGCATAGCCTAACTATCGTTCTCGGGAATCATGACATTGAGCTTGCGCACCACGCGGTACAAGGTGACTTGATGCGGCGCGTGGGCATCAGACGGCCGGAAGCAGTGCACTTCGTAGAAGACGGGAGCGCGCTGCGCGTCGGGGGGCTGTTAATTGAGCACGGGAATCGATACGATCCAGCGAATCTAAACGATTGGGAGCGACTTCGTTCAACGCGCTCACGAACATCCCGCGGCGAGGCTGTTGCCGAACTCATTCGGCCCTCAGTGGGAAGCGATATCGTAACCCACCTCGTGAATCCGCTTAAGCGGGATTATCCATTCATCGATCTGATCCAACCTCAGGGTGAACTCCTGGCGCTTCTTCTTCTGGTTCTTGAGCCATCTCTGGCGTTCAGCTTTGGCAAGATTGCCCGTGCATTGCGCGGCGCTCGATTGCAGGCCGCGAATCCACGCGGTGAAGCGCCCCAGAAAACCTATCAGGCCGGAGCCGGGCCAAGCGAGGAGATCGACGCGGAGCTGGCAGACGTGTTTGGAGAGCACTATCGCCAAATGCGCAGAGGTTCATCCGAGCCGGCTGGTATCGCCGATCTTGCCGACGCTCTCGATCAGGCCCGCCAAGGCGGTCTTCGGGAACATCTCGCGACCGGCAGGCCAGTGCCCCCTGATAGGCTCTCGAAGCTGCGTACGATCTTCCGCCGGCTGGCTTCTCCTGAAGATACCTTCTCGTGGGGCGGTGACACGGGGCCCTACGGAGAAGCAGCGAAACGGATCCTGACCGCAACAGCCGCTGACACCGTGGTGATGGGGCACACCCATCTTGCACGACGTGAAGGTCCCGAGGGTAGAGCCCGCTACGTCAACACTGGCACCTGGGCCGACCTGGTACGAGTCCCAAATGACGCGATTGCTGATGGTGAAGCCGGGCTCGTCGCTTTGGAAGGCTTCTTGCAGCGCCTCGTCGCCGACTCTGTGCGAGCTTGGGAGCCCACCTATGCCGATGTGCGCCTGAATTCCGATGGGGTCGTGGTTTCTGCAGATTTGCAACGGACAGAATCACGGTCGTGAGTGCCCGTCTCCGAGTAGAAGCCAACGGAAAGGTCGTCCACCAAGGCACTGCGTTTCCATGTGAGGGCTACGTTGTCACGGCCTTCCATGTGGTGGGTGCGCGCGAAGACGGGCTCTGGCTTCACGAAATTCAACACGGTGTACGCTATTCGCTCGAATTCGCGCTAGGTTGCGACGTCGAGCTAGAGGCGGTAATAGCGGACTCGGGCGCCGACGTCGCGTTACTCAAGGCGAGTGCAACAGCACTTGCCTCGCCGTTGCGATTGGCCCTGCCTTCCGACATCGCCGGTCGGCCTTGGCAGACAGTCGGCTTTCCGTCCAACATTGACGAGGGTGAGTATGCGCTCGATGGAACTGTGACCCGGGTCGGCGAATCCTCCTGGTGGACTTCCCGAGCCCTGCAGTTACTTGTCAACCAAGGCACTAGTGTAGCCTGGGACGGTATCTCGGGGTCCCCCGTGATAGTTGCCGGATGCGTCGTAGGGGTACTGACCGAGTACATGCGCGACAACTCGACCGTGTGGGCGAGCTCGGTCGGTGCAGTACGCCGGCTGATTTCGGCCATGAATTGCAAGTGGCCGACTGAGACCGTTGCTGTTCTGGCTGCGAATAGTAATGCCGCGCTCAGCACTGAGTCCAGGCAGATCACAACTTACCGGACGAGCAGTTTCCCGGAGCTTGTCGAGCGGCTCGACTCCATCGCAAACGTGGATGAGGCGGATAGGGTTAGACGAACGCTCACGCGTCTTAATGCGGAAAATGGCCCTCCGCCGTTACGGCCCGGCCGTGCAACCCTATCGCCCTGCAACGGCAGAACCTCGTCACCTACGCCCGATCTTCTGACTCCTGCTGGCCCCGGCAGCCGGAGGGAATTGCGTGACTTATTTGGCAAAGCCACAGGCGATGAGTTCGCAACTCTCTCAGAGAGCGCGATCAGTGTGATCGAGAACGGCGATTTTGAGGGCTACATTGGCATTGGGCAGGCGATCCAGCAAAAGGGTAACGAAGTCGTTTCGTCCAAGATAGTCCAGGACGGCGAATTGCTGGTCGCGGATGGATACAGGCTCCTGGCGGGAATGCGTCCCGCCGATGAGGAGAGTTTCCTGCGGATGGCGATGAATGGTTTCGACGAAGTGCTCGAACTCGCACCGGACAATGCCCGTGCACTTCGAGGGCGGGCCTGCTGCGATCAGGCCGAACACAACTACGGTGATGCGCTGCGATCCTATAACGCGGCAATTGAACGTGTTCAAAGGCATCTAGCCTCTCACGCGGGCGCGATCCAACCTCTCAGCCGCCGGCTGGGAGACAGTCATGAGTTGCTTCGGCTTCTTAGACACCGGACCGAAGTGATCCTGCTTATACGACGAAGCTCTTCCCAGAATCGATGGAATACGGAAGTTGGGAAGATTCAGTTCGGCCAGCAAGTGGAGGAGCACGAAAGGCTGTTCCGCAATATGATGCCGCGCATGACGGCGCGCCCGGACTGGTACGACTTCGAGTGCTTCGCCTCGCAGGTATTCCTGGCCAACGCCTTGCACGAGTTGGGCGACCTGGGCAGGGCAGCCAAGGCTGCGCTAAGAGCCCTTCGGCATCGTAGGTCGATGATTAGAAACGGCCCGCTAAACGACATCCAGCGTTCGAACTTCCGCTGGTGGTTGCATTCGTCGCGGAAGGCACTGAGCGCATGCCCTGGATTGGCGAACAAGCTAGATGATCTGGAGCACGCTCTCCTCACTAAGAACGACGATGGCGTGCTTGACACTGTCGATCGCATTCTCGACGCATCGCACGCACGAGTCTACGTATGAAAAGCGCTTCTAACGTCTGCACGCTCTGGCTCGCACGTCACGGCGACAGTACGGGCCGCGCTGACGACCGTTACGGCGGCGCCGCCGATTTCCCCTTGAGCGCTCGTGGGCGCGAACAGGCTATCGAACTCCGATCGCAGGCTACGCTGCATGACTTGACGTTGATATTGTCGAGTCCGCAGCGACGCGCGCGGCAGACCGCAGAAGCTGTCGTTGCGGATCGGCCAGAAACCGAAGTGCGCCTGATCGATGACCTTCGAGAGTGGAACACCTACGGCGTCTTGTCGGGGCTCACACGGGACGAAGCGACAGCACTATTTCCATCGGTTATGGGCCAGGCTGGCCATAGCCCGGAGGAGACGAAGGTGTTGCTGCTTGGAAGTGAGCCTCGTGCAGAGTTCCATGGCCGGGTGCGCCGAGCATTTCGAAAAGTGCTTGAATTTGCAGCAGCAAACGCTGGACGTCGCCCGCTGGTGGTGGCCCATGGCAAGTTTCTCGAGGAACTTGTGACAAACGTATTGCGGGCCTCGGGCACGATGTCCTACCAGCCGGTGGCCCTGCATCAACTAGAGTATCGCAATGCGTCTTATGCGCTCCATCGAAGCATTCCACAAATGGATCCATTTAAGGAGAGAAACGACATGCACATCTACCTGCTACGACATGGAGAGGCACAGGACGACATCGTCGATGCTTATGGTGGTGCGGCGGATCACCCCCTGACGCCGCGGGGGGGGGAGCAAGCGTTGGAGCTTGGAAGGAAACTCCGGGGATGCGGCATCGAGCGTATCTATACAAGTCCCCTGAGGCGTGCCGCCGCGACCTCGGACATTGTCGCGCAGGAACTCGGTGTGACGGGTCAGGTTCGGATCATAGACGCCCTGAGAGAGCGCAATTCGTATGGTGTGCTCAGCGGCATTCCGAAGGCCGAAGCCTGCGAACTGTTTCCGCTCATTCTCAACCCCGGACAGGTCCGCTCCGGCTACGACAAGACACCGTTGCTGGGTGCGGAGGATTTCGATGACTTTCTAGTCCGCGTCGCGGCCGGTTTCGAGGAAGTCGTGAACAGTGCGCAGCAGGACGGACTGCGCACGATCGCGTTGGCCAGCCATGGAACGTTCCTGAAGGCGCTCGTGACCGAGTATCTGGCGCTGAAACTGCCTGAGGATTGGAAGCACGGCAGCGCCCTCTTGCTCGAGTACCAGCCTGCGACTGCGGCCTTAGCGCGGGTCTAGGTCTCACATGTCGGCTTGGACATTGGTTGAGCTTGCCGAGGCAGCCGGACTCCTAGGGAGTGCGAAGGTCAATGCCTTTCTGCAGGCGCAGACTGCAGGTTTAACGCTGCCGCCGAGCGTTGTACTCATTCGAGTTCCGGAAGCGGAGAACGTCGCTTCGGATGCTTCGTTGCAGGATGCTCTGGTGGAGCGGTTCATGCGACTCGGTTGCGTTGAGCCGAAAGAACTCGTCTTGCGGTCGATCGCCGTAGGGGCCGGGCGCGCATGGAGGGCGACGGGCGTTCGGCTCACGGAGATTCAAGCGAGTCTCGATCGGCTTGTCGAGCGACATCCGGATATCAACACCATGCTGGTACAGACCCGGTGCCGAATCGGTGAGGAGTTGTCCAGCGTCACGTGGTCGTCCATCGGCGTCGGTGCGAGTTCGAGTTCGTGGGGATACCGCGAGAACGGCACCTGTGGTGCCAGCCGCTTCGATACGTCATGTCCGGAATTTGATCGAATCGCCCGAACACATCGCCAGCTTGAGGAAGCCGTCGGTGCAAGCGTGCAGGCGAGATACAGCGTCGGTGCGCGTGAGATTCTGCTTCTCTCGATCTGGTGCTCGCCGTTTCCGCTCTCCGTACAGGCAGAGGTAGCGGTGCGCCTGGCAAGGTTGGGCGAGGGAACTCGCATGGCCGCGATCATGGCGGTAGCCTCGGCCATCGATGGGGGCAGTTCGACCTTGCGACTTGCCGACGATTCGGCGCGAGAGCGCGCACTGGTGGGGCGCTCCCTGGGCCGGGGCTGGACGACGGGACGCGCCGCGTTCTCGGTCGAGGCGCAGGCGCAGTTCCTTGCCGGCGGGGATCCAGTCATTCTTGTCAGGGACATCCTCTCCTCATCCGACGTCAGCGCGATCCGGGAAGCGTCGGGGATCCTGGCCGCGTCCGAGGGCGTGTCGTCTCACCTCGCCCTGCTTGCCAATTCGATGGGAAAGCCCTGCATCGTCGACGTCAAGGGCGCCCATGTGCTCGTCGATTCGGTCCTTGCGCAGGGAGATAGCCGGTGTGTGTTCAGGGAGGGCGAGTGGATCACGTTGGACGAGCACGCGAACGCCCTGCTTCCCACACGGGCAGAACAAGCCGGTGCTCGCGACGAGATCCCAGAGGACGTACTTGGCTGGGCGCTGGCAACTTGTGACCGATCCTTGTTGGCCAACTGCGAGCGCGCGGAGGAGGTGCTGCTCGCAGAGCGCATAGGAGCGCAAGGGGTTGGGCTGTGTCGCAGCGAGAGGCACCTGATCCTGTCCGAGCAAGGAGTTGCAGCTTTCCGGGCTGCGATGCTGTCGCGCGACCAAGGCGCGCGCAGTACTGCCATCGATGACGTTTGCCGCGTTCTTGGAGGTGCGCTGGAGGCGCTGCTCCAGGCGTCCCGGACAAAACGGATCAGCTACAGGCTGCTTGATCCTGACCCGTACGACTTCGGGCTGTCCGATGCCGAACGCGGCTCGGCAGCTTCCAAGCACACCGCCGGCACTCCCAGTCACACAGACCAGCCGATTGGCCGGGGCGCCGCTTTCCGCAGGAATTTTGAGGATATGTACCAGCAGCAGATTGCCACGGTCATTGCGGCGGCCGAGCAAGTCGCACTGCGCACGCGCTCCGCAGTGAACCTGGCCCTGGTGGTGCCTATGGTGAGCGATGCGGCGGAGTACCTGGGCTGGATTCGGCGGATTCATTCCATGTCAACGGAGGCAGAGGCGCGGTGCGGCGATCTTCTCGCCATCAGAGTCGGCGCGATGATCGAGACGCCACGCGGCGCGCTTATTGCGGCTGACCTGGCCAAGGTGTCCGAAGTCCTGCTGGTTGGAACGAACGATCTTACTGCGACTGTTTGGGGCATTGATCGATTCGCTCGCCAGAGCGCTCACGGTCTCAGCTTCAATCCGTTTCAGGAATTCGATGCCACCGTCGTCGGGAGCCTCATCGCCGCCACCGTCGCAGATGCGCGCCGCACCAACAACAACCTGACCATCACCGTTTGCGGGGCACACGCAAGCAACCCCAAGGATTCGAGCGCTCTCCTGAAGACGGGCGTCGATGGACTGTCGTGCAGCTTGTCCAACCTCCCGAGAATCGCGCTGGAACTGGCGCAACTGGCTGGGTCGGGCGCGCATAGGGTGACGATACCACCTTCTTCCACCTCTACGAGGCTGTTCGGCGACGTGATGAACGAGGCCATGCCTCGCATCGAGAACGGTCCAGACCTACCTCAGCGGCATGCAGCCCTTGGTGATTGGGCGACGGGCATCTCCGCTGATTTGGGAGTTCGCTGGACCGGTGTGTGGAAGTTCTTCAAGCGCGATCTCGTTGGTTTGTGGTTCGGTGAGCGGGAAGCGCGCCGCTTCATGCCACCGTGGAAGGTAACCGACGCACTGGAATACGCGTTGTCCATTCAAGAACACACCGGCGCCCGGATTCGGTTCTCCGTGTTCCCTCCGGACATTGCTTGCCGGGCGTACAGCGAGATGCTCACTGACCCCGTCGATCCGTCGGCCTGGCGGCGTCAACTGGGTGAACTTAAGGGTGATGTACCAATGGAGGTATTCCCGCAGCAGGCGCAATCGAGAACGGCATTCCGAGCGGTCCTGCGCGCGCAAACGCTCTTTGTTGAAGGAGCGTCGGGGCAGGCGATCGACGTGTTCTGGAAAGCTCCCACCGATCTTTTCTCGATCGAGTATGACGGTTGCACAGCGGAGGTCCGGGCGGCCGAAAGTGCCCAAACTTTCGCCGGTCTGCTTATGCGGCACATGGACCAGTTTTTTGCTCGTGCGGCTTCGCTGCGTGACTACCTCGGCGTTGACTGGATCTCAGTGGAAGGCTATGCAGGCCCGGAGCCCGAAGCGCCGCTGTTCGTTGCGGATGTAGATCTACCCGTGGACGCCGCCTTGCTCGATACCAAGGCAAGGTCGGAGCCATAATGCGCCTCACCTACCGCGACAAGAACACGGCGACCTACTGGGACCGCCGTTGGGCGGAGTTGCCGGTTGACTTGCCGGCTGCCGGGGTGGATCGGTACCCGCTCGCCCATGCTGAACGACTGGTGCGCGATGTGGATGGCCCCTTGCTGGAGCTCGGATGCGGACCAGGCCGGTTGCTTAGGAACTACCACCAACGTGGATTCGACATCCTGGGTGTCGACAGCGTCGAAGAGGTCGTGCGCAAGCTTCACGCGTTCGATCCGGGTCTTCGCGCGATGCACGCGGATGCTCGTGCTTTGCCCCTAGAGGACGCGACCTTCGGCGGTGTGCTTTGCTTCGGCGTCTTCCACAGCCTCGCCCAAGGAGTCGGCAAGGCTGTGTCTGAGGCATACCGTGTTCTGCGTCCCGGCGGCAGGCTCTGCGCTGAATTCAGGGCCGACAGCCTGCACAACCTAGCCATCGACTACTTCAAGGGCCGTGGAAAGGCTTGCACTGAGTTCCACAAGTGCAACTTCAAGATCGAGGAAGCGAAAGCTACCCTGGCTGAAGCCGGGTTCAAGATCGAGAGCGTGGTCCCGACGCTCAACATGAGCCTGCTATATCACCAAGCGTTCCTGCGCCATCCCTCGCAGAGATTGTATGACGAGCACACCTGCCGGGCAGAGGGCTACCGGCTTCGGTCGTCGATTGAAGCGGCGCAGGACTTGGCACTTCGGTTGGCGCCGCGACAGATTGCCAACCTGTTCATCGTGTACTGCCGAAAACCAAAGGTGCTGCGCCAATGAAGATCGACTTATCTGCGTCGGCCACCAGTTCAACGTCGGCAGGAGTGGTGTTCTGGATCACGGGCTTTCCGCGAAGCGGCAAGTCGACGCTCGGACGCGCCTTGTGGACTGAAGCACGTTCGCGCGGCTATTCGGCGGTGTCCCTGGACGGGGACGAGTTTAGGCAGGCGTGCGGCAACGAACTCGGCTTCGACATGGAGGGCCGCCTGGTCAATGCGCGGAGGTTGAGCGGATTGTGTGGTCTCCTCGCTCGCCAAGGGCATGTCGTGGTATGCCAAACGGTCAGCTTGTTCTCGGAGATCCACGCCTTGAACAGGCGGTCATTCGATCACTATGTGGAGGTCCTGCTGCAGGTGCCAGCGTCTGTCCGTCGGCGGCGGGATCCACGCCTTCATGACGCTGCCGACCAGGGCGAGGCGATGATCCCCGGCGTTAATCAAACCTACGAGTTGCCAACCCAACCACATGTGCGTTTCGAGACCGGGTTCGAGGACTTGTGCATCCCGTACGCTGTAGAAGGCCTTCTTCGGTGGCTGCCGCAAGGGGAAGCGCCGTGACCAGCGCCCGCGCCAAGGCAGCCGTTCTCCGGCATCTACAAGCCGGTTGCACTGCATTCCGGATTGAACCCTTTGTCGACTTCTCGATCGGCGACTGGCGCCATTCCGCGCAGGATGTACGGCGAGTGATCGACGATGCGAACCTGGGGCCGACGCTGGTGATCCGCAGTGCGTGGCGGGAAGAAGATTGGCACGACAAGAGTCATCCTGGCCAGTTCCTGAGCGTCCAGGGAGTCTCCGCGCAAGACTGGTCGGCGGTGGCGTCCGCCATCGAGAGAGTCATCGAGTCATACCGGCAAGCCGGGGGGGTGTCAGAGCGGGACGACCGAGTCATTGTGCAGCGCCAACTGTGTGATGTCCGCTTGGCTGGCGTGGCAACACCTAGCGCCTCGCGGCTCTACCTTGATGTGGACTTCGATGACTTTACGGGGCGGACCGACACGGTGACCGCGGGCCTAGCGTGTCGGTCCGTATCCATCTGGACAAAGGCAACGTCGGAAGGCCGCTGGGGAAAGTTGGTCGCGGCACATCGTGAGGTCGAGCAGCTAATGGGCGAGGGCCAGTGGGCCATGGAGTTTGGCATCGATCTGCTGCACGACGCCATCAGCGTGTTCCAGGCGCGAAGGGTCCGCCGAACTCCTTTTAAGCAGTTCAAATCTGCGGCGGTGGAAGCTGCAGTGAACGCGGCGCGTGAGACGGTTCCGCGCCGAACCATGCTCTCCAACATGTCGGATTGGAACCCGGCAGAAATACTCGGCTCCCAACCCGGCCCGCTTGCCATCTCGCTTTACCGCTCGCTCGTCACCGATCAGGCATGGGTGCGCGCTCGCAACTCACTCGGATATCGGGCGCTTCGCCAGACCAGTCTGACGGTAGAGATTGCAGGGAAGCTGTACGTGGATGTGGCCAGATCGTGCCTGTCGCTTTTGCCTAAGGGATTGCCGTCCGGCCTTGCCAAACGCCTGTGCGCTGACCGGATTGCTCGCTTGCGGGAGGAGAAGCACCTGCACGACCGCGTCGAGACCGAACTCTTTTTCACCTGCGGCGACGTGATGGAAGTGCCTCGCACCCGAGAATTGCTCACGAGGGGGTTTTCTCGAAATGCCGTTGATGCGCTCGAATTGGGGCTGAAGGAACTCACACACGCTGCCGTTCGAAGCGAGCCAGCGCTAGGCAAGAGTGATGCGGAAGCGGTAAAGGGTCTGTGGGATTGGTACAGCGGGAACCAACCGCAAACGGAGGAGGTTGGAGCGCGTCTGCGCTTCGTGCTCGACGGCCTGCGCCGCTGCCGCGACTTTGGTGTCGTACCTTTTGCGCGGCAGGCCCGTCTCGCTTTCATTGGGCAGGACATCTTGGGCCGCTTGGGTGATTCGGGTGCCGTTTCACCAGAATGGACGCAAGACTGGTGGTGCGGCTTGGGTTCCGTGGCGAGCAGGGTCGCCAGGGCGATCGAGGATCTTGGAACGGGTGCACTCTCCCGATCGGCGTTCGATGAAGAGTTCGGCCACCTGCGTGCGCGCTCCTACGATATCCGCTGCATTCCCTACAACAGGCAGCAGTTCACCTCGTCACCTGCACGTCGCCAGCACCCAAAACAAGCCACGCAGAAGGCACTTCGGGGGCTGGACCGGGGCCGCGCGCGGCTCGGCCTTGCGCGTAGTGGGGCAGACGTTGATCCCGATGACTTTCTTTTGTTTGTACAGCGCACAACGCAAGCGCGCGAAGACCTCAAGTTCGGCTTCACCAGGGTGTTGTCAGCAATCATCGAGGAGATTGCGGCACTCGGTGCCAAGTTGAGTCTTTCGCGGGATGACCTCTCGTACCTGCGCGTCGAAGACCTTTCGCTTGAGCAGGGGACCACGAATTCTCGTGACCTGGCCCGGAGGTTGAGCATGGCGATCGCGCGCCGCAGAATCGAATGGGACGCCCTGGCCCATATGAAGCTTCCGGACCTACTTCAAGGGCCCAAAGATCTATTCGTCGTGGAGGATGTGCGCGCTCGCCCCAACTACATCACGAACGGGACGGTTGTCGCCGAGTGCGTGGTCTATGACCCGCAAGAGTCACCACAACCGAAACTCCTGCATGGACGGATTCTCGTCGCGGAGGCGGCAGAACCGGGAATGGACTGGATCTTCGCGCATGGCATTGTCGGAATCGTCACCCAATATGGCGGCCGCAACTCCCACATGGCGACGCGGTGCGCTGAGTTTGGATTACCCGCCGCGATCGGCTGCGGCGCTGCCGTGCTCAAACAGCTCCGAACTGGAATGATCGTCCGACTGGACTGCGCCCGAGAGCAGCTCGAACTGCTGGGGAAGCGTGCCTGATGCCGGCCGTGCCAGTGGTGGCGATTCCGTGCCGTCAGCTCACTGATGACGCGGTCGGAATCCTCCGGAATTATGTTGAAGCAATGACGACGGTGGGTGCGGCGGTGGTGTTGATCCCGATGCAAGACGTGGCATTCGCGCTTGCTTCGCTGGCAAGTGTTGATGGAATTCTGTTTGCAGGTGGTGAGGATCTGGGTCTGCCAGATTCGTCGAATTCAGTTGCCCCTGAAAGAGACCGGCTGGAGCGCGCACTGGCACGGGCTGCGCTCGCCGCGGACATGCCGATTCTGGGAATTTGCCGGGGCATGCAGTTGTTGAATGACACATTGGGCGGGAGCACGGCGCCGATTGAGGCTGTTGCAAAGGGGCGCCCATTGAGTCATCAAGTGGATTGGCGAGGCGGAGAGGTGTTCTGCCACGCGGTCACTCTGGGCGCCGACAGCCTGCTCGCGGAGATCTGTGGAAGGCACCGGGTCATGGTCAATGGAACCCATACCCAGTGCTTAGGGGAGCTCGCACCCGGTTTGCGCCCCACGGCGCACAGTGACGATGGGATCGTCGAAGCCATTGAGAGGTCTGTTGCCCCGCTTCAGCTTGGGGTTCAATGGCATCCCGAAGTCCTCGTGAAGCACGCTGATCCGCTCGCGTGCGGGATCTTCGCGAGATTTGTTGAGTCCTGCCTCAGCTATCGCATGACCCGTGGCACTGACGTGGAGGCTTCGTAACATGGCGCTGTTGAAGCAAGACGTGTGCATCATCTTTCTCGCGGCTGGCAGCGGAAGCCGGCTGCATCCCTATACGGCCGACCGCCCGAAGTGGGCCTTGGACGTCGGGGGGCAGTCGATCCTCGAACGGATGATTGGATGTGCCCACGCTTGTGGCTTGGCGGATGTGGTCGTAGTAAGAGGTTCGGCGGGCGGCAAGGTTCGCTGCCCGTCGGTCACCTATGTGGAAGATCGGGCCAACCAGAACATGGTGCACAGCCTGTTCGCGGCGCGCGAGTTCATCCGCGGTGAAGTCATCGTCAGCTACGCAGACATCTTGTATGAGCCGAGAGTGCTCGATAGTCTCATGGCGAGCCAAGCCTCCATATCAGTGGTGGTCGATCTGGATTGGCAGCGCTACTTCGCGACCCGGGCCCAGGACGCAACGGAAATCGCGGAGAGCCTCCGTCTCGCGGGTTCAGCAATCACCTCCATCGGACAACCGCTCCAGGTGGGTGAGTTGCCGCAAGCCCAGTACGTCGGACTGATCAAGGTCGATGCGGAGGGGGCTCAACTCTTGCGAGACGTCTACGACGAACTGCTCGTGCAATACGGAGGCAAGCCGTGGCGCAATGCAAAGACATTCGAGCGGGCGTACATGACGGATTTCCTGCAGGAGTTGATCGACCGTGGCGTACCGGTACACGCCGTTCCAATCCGCGGCGGCTGGATGGAGTTCGATACTCCGCAGGACTATGAGAATGCTCTCGCGTGGGTGCGATCCGGAACGCTGGCGCAATTCGTCCGAATTGATCAACTCCCGAACAATGCGAGCGTCGTTGCTGCCGGCGGCGTTGTGTTTCGCGGTGAGTCTTCCGAGATGGAAGTCCTGCTGGTGGGGGACAGCAGTCCAAATGGGTGGCGACTTCCCAAGGGCATGCAAGAACCCGGGGAACCGATCACGGTTGCCGCTCTTCGTGAGGTGCGGGAAGAAACCGGGGTGGAAGCGGAGATCGTGGGATATGTCGGTCGTGCCGAATGGACGTACGCCTACGACAGCATCAACTGGGACGAGCGAGTTCACTTCTTCCTAATGCGCGCCGCCAGCAACTCGACGCTGAAACGTGATCAGGAACATGCGGAGGTACGTTGGATGCAGGTGGACGCAGCCGATGTGGGTCTGAAGTTTGAGAGCGAACGGGAAATTCTGAGGACTGCAGTTCGACAGATTCGGGAGCGGTTGTTCCAGCGTTAAGGTCGGATACGCTGCTTGTAGCTTAGCGTGATAGAGATGACTTGCTCTTTGATCGCTCACATATGGACTTCCATCGCTTAAAGGTCTGTTCTAATCCTATTCATCGCTAGATGACCGATTCAGTACCCGCCTAGACCGTGACTCTAGGGGGCTAATGTCAAGAAGGAAGGTTCAAAAACGTTTTCGAGCTCCGACCCGTACCATAAGCCCACGGCTTTGTTGCGCTGAGCAACTGGCAGCGAAGATGATCATTTTTCCGATCACGTTGCATTGGCCTGACGTCTAGACCTCCGCCGCTTTATCTCTCCACTAGAGTTGTGTGAGTCAGGTTGTGAAAATATGATGATGGGGTGAGTGGTTGATCCTGTTGCGCTGCGGACGCTGCTTCAGGCGGCCAGTCTCAGTGCCTCCTTCTTCTGGGCCGCAAGGAACGTCATGTTCAGATAGCGGTTGTCCTCCAGCCAGATTCCGCGGGTCTTCACGCACAAGGCCCGGATCAGCCGCAGGCAAGATTCGGTGTTCGGGAAGATCGCACCACCGGTGTTCGGCGTGTGATCCCGTCATTCAGCCGTTCCAGCATGTTCGTGCTCTTCAGATGCTTTTGGTGCGCCCGCGGTAAGTAGCAGAAGGTCAGCGTCTCGATGATGTTGCTCTTCACCCAGTCCACCAGCTTCGGGTAAGCGACATGGACAGCCGATGCATTACCCTGCGCGACGAACAGAGCAAGAGGCAAAAGGCTCGCTACGTCTTGCTCTCGCCGGTACTGCTGGAATGCCTGCGCGTCTGGTGGCAGGTGGCGCGCGCTCAGTGAGAGATGCTCAGTTGTGGCCGGCTATTTCCAGGCCAGAACCCAGTGCGGCAGCTGAGTGCACAGCAACTCAATCGCGCGATCCGCGCCGCTGCAGATGAGGCCGGCATCGAAAACACACTTCGATGCATTCCCTGCAGCACTATGCCGAGTCCGAACGTGTGCAGTAATCCATCCTTTTGGTGGGGGAATCAATTGCGGGCGGAGGGTTAGCATTTCCTGACACTGCCGAAGCAAGCGCAAATTCTTTGAGTGTCTTGATAGCTGGATAGCTACGGGATGCCACTGAGCTGCTTCAGAGCAATCGCTGAGTTGTCAGGGGTGGCGGTGAAAGGAAGCCCGACAACCTCAGATCGCTATCGGGCTCAACGAAAAGGAGGAACCAAGAATGCGAAGTCAAAGAGTTGCAGCAATAGAAAACTATATGGATGCCGGAGCGCCTTCTTGGAGCTCTGTCGGTGCCCAATCGATCACCATGATTCCGGCTCCACTTCCGATGCAACCCAATCCGTACATTCAGAAGTCATGGAAAAACCGTCCTTACGGATTGGCAAACCAACTATTCGTTGCGTGCGTGCACGATGGCCGGCGGGCGGCTTTCAGACTGCGATGGCATTCCGCTAGCAAGACTTTAGCTCAAGGTGAAGACTTTCCGGATGGTGTTGCCATTGCACTCCCGGTACGCGGAGATCCGCCGCTGATTTTGATGGGGACACCAGATGAGCCGATCCACATCCTGCTCTGGCAAGCAGGACTACCCGAACCGCGGTCATTGCTCGCAACGGGCATCGGTTCCAGCCGTTCTGGCCCCTCAGTCGGCGCGAGCGTTCATGCACATTGGGCGGATGGGCGTTGGGCGCTAGTTGTCACCCGCGATCTCAGTTCCGGTGTTGACATCGCGCCGTTAGAAGCTGGCGGCGCTACTCGTGTCGGTTTCGCACTCTGGAATGGTGCAAACAAGGAACGTGCTGGAATTAAGGCGGTATCCGGAGACTGGACGACGCTGACGCTCGATCGATGAACAACAAAAGAGTGGAGGAGTTTCAATGAGCAAGCATCAAGTGGCAATGGTCATGGATCTAAACAAATGTCTCGGCTGTCATACCTGTTCAATTGCATGCAAGCGACTGTGGACGCGTCGCGAAGGAATGGACGCAATGTGGTGGAACAGTGTTAATACCATGCCTGGACAGGGGACGCCTCGGAATTGGGAGGGAATGGGCGGTGGGTTTGATTCGTCTGGACAACCCATTCCAGGACACCTACCCACGTACGCCGAATTTGGTGAAGCGTGGGAATTTGAACATGAGAAGGTTTTCTTTGGCGGGAATCCCGATGCCACACTCCTTCCCTTGGGAGACGATCCGAGCTGGGGGCCAAACTGGGATGAAGACGTAGGTGCGGGCGAATATCCAAACTCCTACTACTTCTATCTGCCTCGCATTTGCAATCATTGCACTCACCCGGCATGCATGGAAGCCTGCCCACGAAAAGCAATCATCAAACGTGACGAAGATGGGATTGTGATCCTAAATGAGGATCATTGTCGGGGCTTTCGATTTTGTCAGGAGGCCTGTCCGTACAAGAAGATCTATTTCAACACGGCTTCGAGGGTTTCGCAGAAGTGCATATTCTGCTTGCCACGGATCGAGAAAGGAGTCGCGACCGCCTGTTCACGACAATGTCCAGGACGTGTGCGATTCGTCGGATATCTGGATGATCCCGAAGGTCCTATTCATCAACTGGTTTACAAGTACGGCGTAGCGCTACCACTCCATGCAGAGTTCGGTACGGAACCGAATGTGTTCTATGTTCCACCGCTCTCCCCACCAAAATTTGATGAGAATGGGATCGAAGTTCCAGGGCTGCGCATTCCGATCGAATATCTTGAATCGCTCTTCGGGCCAAAGGTAAAGATAGCGTTATCAACTATCGAGCGAGAAATGCAGCGGAAGCGAAGCGGTGGAACGTCAGATCTCATGGATCTTCTCATTTCCCGTCGCTGGCTTGATATGTTTAAGCCGTTCGACAAGCATCCGAAGGATTCAACTGACGTTCAGCCGGTGAAATTTTTTGCAAGGGGGGAGCGCAAGTGAATACTACAATTTCCAGACGAGATTTTCTGAAGGCCACCGGTGCTGGGGCCGCTTCGCTTTACCTGCCGAGCTTTGGAACGAAAGCTGCGGCAGATGTTCAGTCACTGGCCCGAAAGGCACCACCAGTCTATAAGAACTTTATGGATGTCTATCGCAATCAATGGCGTTGGGATAGTGTTACGCGCGGAACTCATCTAATAAATTGCTGGTACCAGTCGCATTGTGCTTGGGACGTGTATGTCAAAGACGGATTGGTTTTTCGGGAAGAGCAGGCTGCAGAGTATCCGCAGACAAAGCCGGAACTCCCGGATTTCAATCCGAGAGGATGTCAAAAAGGCGGGTGCTTTAGCGAACGAATGTACGATCCCACCCGCCTTACGTATCCGATCAAACGGGTTGGGGAGCGCGGAGGCGGACAGTGGCAGCGTATCACTTGGGATCAGGCTTTCGATGAGATTGCAGACGTCTATTTGGACGTAACGGTTAATGAGGGGACGGACCGAACGATCTGGGATTGCGGCCCAAGCATCAATATCGGGGCTTCGAATGGTGCACAAGCACGATTGGCACAACTCACGGACTCGATTTGCTTGGACCCCAACACGGCAAACGGCGACGGCCATCCCGGGGTGTACGAGACTTTTGGCACCTTCACCATGGATAGATCGCTAGACGATTATTTTTACTCCGATCTGATTTTGATTTGGGGCGGAAACCCGATTTACACTCAAATCCCGAATGCTCACTTCTTCACGGAAGCCCGGTACAACGGTACGCAATTGATAGTAGTCTCGCCGGACTACAGTCCGTCTGCGATCAAAGCAGATCTGTGGGTTCCGGTGAGTCCGGGAACAGATGCCGCACTGGCGCTGGCCATCTGTCGAATCATTATTGATCAAGGAAAAGTCAACGAAGCGTTTGTTTCCGAGCAAACCGACTTCCCATTGCTGGTCCGTTCTGACACCAAAAAATTTCTGACCGAAGCGGACATTAGAAAGAATGGTGACGTCGACGGGCACATCATCTTCGATAAGAGGTCTCAGGATCTCGCAACGGCACCGTATCGGAGTCTAAAGCTTGGCGAGCTTACTCCGGAACTAGATGTGCGCCGCACAGTTCGATTGAACGATGGGCGAGAAGTGGAAGTCCGTTCGGTCTTTTCGTTGCTGCGCGACCGACTGTCACCTTATACCCCGGAAGCTGCTGAGGCTATGTGCGGGACCCCGGCAAAGCTCATCCAGCGATTCGCCGCGGACATTATCAAAGCCAAGAACATGTCCAATGTTGCCGGGAGCTCTGTCAATAAGTATTACCACGGCAATCTGACTGGGCGCGCCATGGTGCTTATATTTGTGCTTCTCGGGCACATGGGAAGACATGGCGCCGGCTTCTCTGCATTCAGTTTGCTTTGCAATGACGGATGGGAAAAGTACGTTTATGGCCTGCGTTGGAAAGAACGCATCTCCTTTTTTGCAGAGTTTGGATCTGGTTTGGCTAAGAAGTTGATTTCTGGTGGTACGAAGGAAATGTTCTTTCTTGATCTGGCCAGCAAATTCTTTACCGACCCAGGCCAAAATCTTCCAATATGGACATCGAGCAAACTGTTTTGGGATGTTCATGGTGGCATTCTGGACTTGTCAAAGGATGCTCAAAAATGGATTCCGGAGCTAAAGCGACCAGTTAGAGTGCATCTGGACGAGTCGCTGGACAAGAATTGGTTTCCGCTTCAGCCGCCGGCTGATAGGCCACCGCGAATACTCATTAACTTTTGTTCCAATCCATTGCGAGCTGTGCGGGGCAATCAGAAAATTCTCGAAGTCTTATGGCCAAAGCTAAAGCTAATTGTGGCGATGGACTGGCACATGAATACCACGACGCGTCATGCCGATATCGTGTTACCCGCCAGCACGTGGTATGAAAGAACCGATCACAAATGGGTAACGCCCTTGATGCCGTTTAGTCATGTCACCGTTGCAGCAACAAAACCTCTGGGTGAAAGCCAAGACGACTTCTGGATCATCTCAATGATGGCCAAGCATATACAAAAGCGAGCACGGGAGCGTGGCATCTCCACTGTCGTCAGCCACCGCGGTAAGGAAATTGCTCTTGACCGTCTTTACGACGATCTAACAATGGATGGAAAATTCACGGAGAACGACATCGAGAAAGCAGCGAAGACGATTATGGAATTGTCCTCGAATCTTGATCATGCCGATTGGGAGGAACACAAGAAAATCGGTTTCACGAAATATCGAGGAGTTGGCGATAGTCCGTTGTCAATTAGCAACGCGGGTGACATGGACGAGGGCGAAACATTCGCTCCCCTAACGCACCACGTCCAAGACAAACTGCCATATCCGACAGCGACAAAGCGCATCCAGTTCTATATAGATCATGACTTGTTTCTTGAGTATGACGAAGCCTTGCCTTGTTTCAAGGAGCCGCCGAAGATTGGTGGCGACTATCCTCTGATGATGACAGGAGGAAAAGCACGTTGGAGTATCCATGGCACTTGGCGCGACAGCAAGACCATGCTGCGGTTGCAGCGCGGTGGTCCTTGCTTGTATCTGTCGCCTAAGGACGCGGCGAAAAGGAAAATCAAGGATGCGGACTGGATTCGTGTATGGAATGACGTCGGGTCATTCAACGTGCGCGCGATGATTTCCCCGTCGATGCGTCCTGGTCAGACGCTCATGTATCACGCGTGGGAGAACCATCAGTTTCTTGGGAAAGGTGACATGAATGTAGTTTCTCCTTCCCCGACCAAGCCCGTCGAACTCGCCGGTGGACATCCGCACCTAAAAATCGGCTTTCTCGAAGGGCAACCTGGGGGATTCGACCGCGATACACGCATTGAGGTCGAATTGCTTGGGCATCAGGAGGTGAAACGTTTGAAACAAGGCGCGAGGAGATCGAGATGACGATCGCTGGCATTCCAGTCAATTGGACCGCAGCATCGCGAACGAACGAATACCGCTTCCTGGCTTTAGCCTTCTCAGATCCCTATTGTCGCTTTGAGGACATCACGCAAGGAGGATGCCTGCCTGCGCCGCATCCCGATTTTCCAACGGCTTTTACCGAAGCGTTTGATCCAGCCGTATCTAAGAAGGCGTGTTCTTTGTGGGAGGGCGCCTATGTGTCACAGGATCGCAGTGGACTCTTCGAGGATCTTGTCCGCTTCTATGAGCACTTTGGGTTGTGTAGATTGGAAGATGCAGAGCTTCCAGATCATGTGACCGTCGAGCTGCAATTCATGCATTTCCTGACTTTCGTGGAGCATGAAGGCTCACCGAGCCAAGACAATACTATTAGTCTTTGTCTCGCTCAGAGAGATTTTCTCTCACGTCATTTACTACGACTCGCTAGAGGCATACAAGCCAACTGCCGTAGCACCGAGCCCCGCGTAGTTGCTATGACACAACGTCTGAAAATGTTTGTGTCGTCTGATTTCGAGGAAATTAGCAGAAGATGCGGAAACATGGTCGCCACCTGACCTGCCCCAACTAGCCATACCAATCATTCGACACCTGATCGAAAGTAGGGTGCAACGGTTCATCGCCTCCAACAAACTCCTTCTATGCCGATGTGTTCAGACGCAAGGCATAAAACCACATTTAGTAGCCCAGCGTGGCTCGACGAAGGAGACAAAATGGAAAGCATTGCACAACACCCTATGGATCGAATTCCGGTTCGGGCGCTTGCGTTTGACCTCGATAACATCGAAAAGCGGGATTTCGTCTGGAGTCGATCCTGCCCTGAGTTCGCAGTTTTCATCAATGCACTCGGCGTTCACGTTCCGTACTTTGAGCGCTACCTTATCAGTGCCATGCGCAAGGCGAAGCCAGAGATGCGTGATGAAGGATTGGTGCGTGACATGTCAGGAATCATTGGGCAGGAGGCACATCACGCCAAGAACTTTATCCATTTGAATCGTCTCCTTGCTGAGAAATACCCGAAGGTGGCGAAGTTTGATGCGGATGCAAAGCAGTATTTCTCCACACATGCCAACTCGGACACATTGAAACAACTGGTGGGATTTACTGCCGGCTACGAGACCTTCACATTCCTGGCGGGTTTGATCGTCCTGGATAACTATCAGAAGTGGTTTTCGGACTCAGACCCGGTCATGAAGGCGCTTTGGGTCTGGCACCAGGTTGAGGAGGTTGAACATGGTTCAGTTGCGTTCAATGTTTACCAGCATCTCTATGGCGATGATGAGTTGTATCGGAAGTGGATGGTAGTCCATGCCCTTGCGCACATCGGCTTTGAAACGGTGAAGGCGTATGTCCATATGGCCAGGGTAGAAGGTTGGCTACGCAATCCATTCAAAGCGGTATCTTGCATGACGTTCTGTGCATCCATGCTGCTCAGACTCGTCAAGAATGCTTTGCCGGTGTTCCGCAAAAACTATCATCCCCGAAATCACCCCAAGGTGACAAACAACCAGAATCGGGTCCAAATCGCCTGGCGTCGCTACGAAAACAACGGAGGGGACGTGCTGGCCATCAATCATGGAAAGATGGCCAAGATAATGAATTTGAACACCTAAGCTCAAATTCCATTATTTCTCGGGCCGACGCTATCAACGGTCGCACGCCGGCATTGCTGGATGCCTGTCAATGTGGTGTCGGCTTGTCGGTCTACGCCCACCATGTGAGTTGCCATATAGAGCTTCCGGACAAATTACTTTGGGTCTCGATCCAACGGATTACACAATGACACTTCCCGCCGTCCTTCATGGCCGCCTTGCCATTCCAGTCGTGGCATCGCCCATGTTCATCATTTCCAACCCGGATCTGGTCATTGCTCAATGCAAGGCTGGCGTCGTTGGATCCTTCCCTGCGCTGAATGCGCGTCCTGCTGAGCTATTGGAAACCTGGCTGCGGCGTATTACCGATGAACTGGCTGATCATGATGCACGGCATCCGAATCAGCCCGCAGCCCCATTTGCCGTCAATCAAATTGTGCATAAATCCAATGATCGACTTGAGCGCGACTTAGCCCTTTGTGTCGACTACAAAGTGCCGTTGATCATCACTTCTCTGGGCGCGAGAGAGGATGTCAATGATGCAATCCACTCCTATGGCGGAGTCGTTCTTCATGATGTCATCAACAACAAGTTCGCCAGGAAGGCTATCGAAAAAGGTGCCGATGGGCTGATTGCTGTGGCTGCTGGAGCAGGGGGGCACGCGGGAACCCTGTCGCCTTTTGCGTTGATCCGCGAAATTCGGGAATGGTTTGATGGGCCATTATTGCTCTCCGGCGCTATCGCCCATGGAGATGCCATTCTTGCAGCCCAGGCAGCCGGTGCCGATTTGGCTTATATCGGCTCGGCATTCATTGCCACCCATGAGGCAAATGCCGATCCGGCATACAAGGACACCATTGTCGCTGCCTGTGCCGAGGACATCATCTACTCAAACTTGTTTACTGGAGTCCATGGGAACTATTTGCAGCAGAGCATTGTGGCTGCAGGAATGGATCCCTTCAATCTGCCTCAGTCCGATCCGTCGAAAATGAGCTTCGGATCCGGCAATACGAAAGCCTGGAAGGATATATGGGGTAGTGGCCAGGGTATTGGTGCGGTCAAGGCTGTCGTCTCCGCCAATGAACTGATTGCCCGTCTGACTGCTGAGTACAGTGCTGCACGTCAACGACTTCTGTGGGAAACGTCCCTGCCGCTTCGGCGCCCGCTATGGTTAACAGCCCAGCCGAAGGCCGTTTTCCAGGAATGAACGATCCATCGATATCAGGCAGCTGATTTGCATTTTCGTCAGGAGCTTGCAGATTTCTGATCGAATTTTTGTGTTGGGACTCGTCCCTAGAGTTGCTATCGGCCTGCTCTTCGACACCGACTCTGCGCTGAAGTGCAGGTCGGTACCTCTAATGACCAATACCTGAATCTGTCCGCCTTGATGAAGACGTGTCAGCATTTTGTCTAACTTGGGACCAAGAACGGGCCACTGGGTAGTGATGACATCCGGCTTATCGAGTACCAGATGGGTGATGTGATGCTCAGTCGTCAGTGAAAAACATTGCATGATGATTGCCTGATGTATCAGGGCGAATAGTTGCGACGCAATAAATGATTACAAGCAAACCTGCCGAGATGTCTATCGCAGGCGATATTCGATATTTGGCATGTCTCACTATGCTGTTTCGACCGGGTTGTTTAATGGAATGGATTCGTCCGCGATTTTCAATGGATCAGGACATGCCTGTTGCGCGATGAGTCGTCGCGCCATTAGATGGTCCTGCATGCGGTTGATACTGTCCGCTGCGATTAGGCGACCCGACTGAAAGTAGAAGACACTGAATGCGTGCTTCTCGGGGCTTCCTCTCATCACCCATTGATCGTGCCCGGTAGACAGGCCTGCCACTTGTAGCTTGAGATCGTATTGGTCAGACCAAAACCAAGGCACTGCGTTATATGGCCGGGGTTGCCCAAAAATTGTCGCCGCCGCTGTTCGGCCTTGATCGACCGCATTTTGAACTGACTCAAGCCTGAGTCGTCGCTGAGCATAGAAACTGGGATGATTTGTGCAGTCGCCTGCTGCGACAATATTGGAATCCGATGTGCGGGCGAATTCATCGACAAATATCCCATCACGACACTCGATACCGGCAGCCTCGGCCAGAGCGGTATTGGGAATCAGACCGATGCCGACAAGCACCAGGTCGGCATCGATATGTTCTCCATCCGAAAGAATAGCCTGGGTTACCTTGGGTGATCCCTCGAGTCGATCAATCCGGACATTTGTCTGTACCGTTACGCCAGCGGCCCGGTGTATCTGCTCATAGAAACGGGATACTTCGGGAATAGTCACCCGGGACAAGACATGAGGTAATGCCTCCAATACCGTGACATGAAGTCCCTGCTTGACTGCTACAGCTGCAACCTCAAGCCCAATGAATCCTCCCCCAATAATTACCAGTCGCATACCTGCTCTCCAATACCCCCGGATCAGGTCTGCATCACGAATGTCGCGCAGGGACAAGACATTGGGGGAGTCTGCTCCTTTAAGCATCAGAGGCCGGTTTGTTCCACCCGTTGCAAACGCCAGATAGTCATAAGATACAAAGCGACCATCCGATAGCCGTATCTGACGATAACGACGATCCACTTCAGTGACTTCTACTCCGCTAAGGCAATCAATGTTTGCATCGCGATACCGCTGCTCCGGAAGCAACATCAACTTCCCTAAACTGAGTTCGCCGGAAAGATAGGCCTTTGATAGCGGAGGGCGTTGATAGGGCGGCGTTGGATCGCTCCCAATCATAGTTATGCTCCCTCTGTGCCCCAGTTTTCGGAGTTCAGTAGCAATCGCTAGGCCGGCCTGGCCAGTGCCAACAATAACTACGCGTTCAGGTGCTTGCTCCGTTGCCAAACCAGGTATGTTCATCTGGCACTCCCAGAACAACGACGGCGCTCAGTGGCTTTTGATCTCATGACAAGTTCTTTCCGGTGTAAAGCACTCATGAATGGTCACCGCGGGTCGGCTACCGTCACTGTCGCTCCGTCCAACTTTTTGCTTAGCGTTATCTGACAACCGAGTCGATGGTCGCGATGGGATACACCCAGATGGCTGAGCAATTCAAGTTCGCCGGCGCCGGGAGCTGTCAGCAGATCAATGAAGCGTGCATCAATGTGCAACAGACAGGTTCCGCAGGCGCAGTTGCCGCCGCAATCACCATCGATGCCTGGAATGGCATTGGCGGTGGCTGCCGTCATTAACGTGTCACCTTCGTAGGCACTCACAGGAAACGATTTTCCGGTCGAATCGATGTACTTGATGTGAATTCTGACTAGCGTTGTCTCGGGTTCACAATTGATGGCGAGTGAATCTTGCATGGACGGCTCCTCAAGTTATTTGTGGATGGAAATTAAAGGTTTTAGATCGAAGAATTGGCCGAATCCATTGCTGATTTAATCAGCAAAGATCACTGCAAACCCCGATCAACAGTTGGGGGGGAGCTTCGAAAAAATGGCCGGCACCTTGCAGTGACCGGCCATGGAAGGAGCCCCGTCTGATATCCCGAGAAGCTCACGCCACCAAAAGATAATTTCCGTACTTTTCTCGGAGCTTGTTCTTCAGCATTTTTCCGGTTGCCCCAAGAGGAATCTCTTCAACGAACACCACATCATCGGGTGTCCACCATTTGGCAATCTTCCCCGAATAGAAGTCGATCAGTTCGTCTCGTGCCACATTGGTCCCGGATTTCTTGACAACGATGAGCAGCGGACGTTCGTCCCACTTTGGATGTCTTGCTGCTATGCAGGCGGCCATTGCGACAGCCGGGTGTGACATGGCAATATTTTCAAGATCGATCGAGCCAATCCATTCCCCACCGGACTTGATCACATCTTTGCTGCGATCCGTTATCTGCATATATCCATCAGCATCAATCTTTGCAACGTCGCCCGTTGGAAACCAGCCACGGCCTACCGTGTCCATCTTCAGCGGGCAAGCGTGCTCGCTGCCAAAGTAGTCCCGGACCACCCACGGACCTCGCACCAGCAAATCGCCTGATACGGTGTCGTTCCAGGGGAGTTCCTGATCGTTCTCGTCGACGATCTTCATATCGACGCCATAGATTGCACGCCCCTGACGGGATTGCACGCTGTATCGATCCTCATTTGACGCATGCACGTGTTTGTATTTGAAAGTAGCCACGGTGCCGATTGGACTTACTTCAGTCATTCCCCATGCGTGAATGACATCGACTTCAAACCTCTCCTGAAAACTCTCAATGACAGCCGGGGGACAGGCGGCCCCGCCAATCACCGTGCGCTTCATCGTGGAAAATTTCAACCGGTTCTGCTCTACATACCCTAGCAGCGCTTGCCAAATCGTCGGCACTCCTGCTGCCATCGTGACTTTTTCAGCCTCCATCAGCTCAAATAGTGACTTCCCATCCAACCCTGGGCCTGGAAACACAAGTTTGGCGCCAACCATGCAGGCGATATAGGGAATACCCCACGCATTCACATGAAACATGGGTACTACCGGAAGGATGACATCCTGTGCTGAGCAATTCAGCGCATCAGGCATGGCCGCCGCAAAGGTATGCAGCAACGTCGAACGGTGACTATAGAGAACGCCCTTTGGGTTGCTGGTTGTTCCCGACGTATAGCAAAGAGCGCACGCGCTGTCTTCAGCAATGGCTGGCCAGAGAAAATCCGAAGATGCATTCTCAATCAGGTCTTCATAGCAAAGCAGATTGCCGATCCCTGTTTCTCTGGGCATGTGTGATCGATCCGTCATTGCAACAAAGGTCTTTATGCCGTTGCAGCGATCAGCTATGGCTTCAACGACAGGAAGAAAGCTGAGATCAAAAAACAGAATTTGATCGTCGGCGTGATTGGCGATATAGGCAACCTGGTCAGTGTGCAGGCGTGGATTGATCGTGTGCATGACCGCGCCCATGCCGGAAATCGCATAATAGAGCTCCATGTGGCGATAGCCGTTCCAGGCTAGCGTCGCGACACGATCACCGCTTTTCACCCCAAGACCCGTCAATGCATTCGCCATTTGACGAGCCCGAGCATGACACTCCCGATAGGTATAGCGATGGAGGTCACCCTCCACCCGCCGGGAAACGATTTCCGTGTCGCCGTGATGGCGATCAGCGTGAACGATCAAAGAGGAAATTAGCAGCGGTTGCTGCATCATGAGACCGTCCATTATCCTCATCCTCCCATCATCGAGATGACCCGGCGACCGAGTTCGCCGTAGGGCGGGTAGAGCAGTTTGAGTCCGGTGAATGACCCCATGCCTCGCTGCACAAAGACGGACTTGAGGTGGGAAAACGTCTCGAAGCCCTCCTTGCCGTGATATTTTCCAAATCCACTGGCGCCAACGCCACCAAAAGCCAGATCGACCTGGAGAAACTGCAGCATTACGTCGTTGATGGCGACCCCGCCGGAAACGGTTTGCTCTAGAACCACTGAGCGCTGATGCGCCGAATTTCCAAAGTAGTAGAGTCCTAACGGACGCTCTTCCGCATTTACTCGATTGATCGCGTCGTGAAGACCCGAATGCTCGAACACCGGCAGTATTGGTCCGAATATCTCTTCCCGCATGATCCGGGACCCAACGGGAGGGTTGACGACAATTGTCAGAGGGAACTTGCGGGCGGCAGTGTGTTTCTCTGTTTGCTTTTCGATTATTCGAACATCCGCCCCTGACTGCTTGGCCATATCTACCAAAGCATTCAGGCGCTCATAGTTGTTCTGGTCGATTGTCGATGTATAGCTATCGGCTAGGGCGCCGCTGGGGAAATGTTCCGTGTAGTGCTTCGAGATCGCCTCGATAAATGCGCTGGTCTTTCCTTTCGGAATCATTACGTAGTCAGGCGCAACACAGGTTTGTCCTGCGTTGAATGTCTTTCCCCACAGAATTCGAAGCGCGGCCTCGTCGATGGAATAGTCGTTGTCGACGATTACGGGACACTTTCCGCCGAGTTCCAGCGTAACTGGAGTCAGATTTTTTGCCGCTGCAGCCATGACCATTCGGCCAACTTTGGTTGAACCGGTAAATAGAAGATGATCGAACGCCAAACTGGAGAAATAGGCGGCATCCTGTGCATCTCCGTCGGCAATGGCAATCATGCTCTCATCGAATTTTTCCCGAATCAGCTTGCGCAGCACCCGTGCAGTAGCGGGCGTCATCTCCGACATCTTGATCATTGCGCGATTTCCCGCTGCCAGCGCTGAGATCAGGGGAACTAGGGCTAAGTTCACTGGATAGTTCCAGGGTGCCATGATTCCTACCACGCCAATGGGCTGGGGAATGACTTTGTTGGCTGCTGGCATGAACCAGATGGATGTGGCGCGATGCCTTGGGTGCATCCATTTACGAAGATGCGATACCGCATAGTCCAGCGACGCGATCGTACCGGCAATCTCTGCGACACGAGACTCCTCGTGGGCGCGATGGCCGAAGTCGACACAGACGGCGTCGAGAATATCTTGTTGCCCGTCAATGATCACTTTGCGAAGACGCTTGAGCCGCTCAATCCGGATATCGGCGGTCGGATTACGGTCATCCTCGAAAGCGCCTTGCTGCATTTCGAACACTTTTTTCATATGGATCGAGTGTTCGGACAGGCTTTGGTCTAGGTCCCTCAGCATGTTGTTCATTGGGCACGTCCGCTGTTGGATTGGAAAATGGAGTTCGACTTCGAACCAAGCAGAACAATCAATGCAACAGGCAGGGTGACGACGCCGATAAATGCCGGCAGGAACGCCAGCGAGCCAGCCAGGCTTGCTTCGCCCAGGCGGTTGGCTCCCATGGTCAGGCCATGGTTGGGCGCAAACATTCCGAAAAGGTAGAAGCAGAAGTTACCCCACACAGCGACGATCGTTCCCCAGCTCACAATCGATGAGCCATGGTCTGTGACCGCAAGGGAGCGACCGGCAATGCCTAAAACGACGGCCATCATTCCGTTCATCATCATCCCGAGATGGAGGCTTCGCCATCCTTGGACTGTTCCGGGTAAATCCCATTGAATAAATGCTGGAAGTGGCCATAGAGACACACCTCCAAGCATAAAGAACATCAATCCAAAGCCGGCCAATAGGGCAACGAGCATGGCGGTCATGCCGTGTTTGATAAGACGATTCGAGTCCTGGGTACGCATGATGTCTCCTTTGAAATAGTTTGGTCAGAGCCGGCGCTGCGGCGCCAGTTCCACTTACTTGCGGATCAAAGGACCAGTGACTTGGTATCCCCAATCGATCGTCACCGCGATATTGATCCTAGGTTTTCAGGACCTTTATGTACCCAACCAAAAGGATAGGGTGGGCCAAAAAGTATGGGTGCTATGATCGATTTAGGCGTCACGCACTGCGATAACGAAGGCAGAAAGTGAGGGGGTGGGTATGAAGAAAAACTCGGGAACCACGCTTCCAGAATGTCTAATTGCAACCAAATTCATACCGGCTGATTTCGACTCCAGGTTGATTTCGCGTCGCACGCTATTTGATCGCTTGATCGAGCGGGAAAGCGGCAGTTCGGTTCTGAGCATCGTCGCCTCTGCCGGATCCGGTAAGTCCACGCTGATGGCTGAATTGCACCGAGTGCTCGCAGATCGCGGCGCGAAGACATGCTGGCTTAGCTTGGATGCTGACGATAACAACCCTGCCGCATTTGGCGCGTACTTTGTTTGTGCGCTACGCTCTGCGGATCCGATGCTCGCGGAGAACGAACTGGCACTGCTACGTGGCAACCAGGTTCAGGATTTTGATGATTTATTTGACCAGCTGCTTCGTCGAATATCCAATATCACATCGGATTTCGCCATTTTCATTGATGACTTCCAGCACATTACCGACTGCCATGTTCTGTCTTTCATCAACAGGTTGGTCATGTATCTTCCACCCTCGGTGCGTCTGATCATTGCCAGCCGAACCAATTTGAACCTTGACCTGGGGCGTCTGAAAGTTTCCGGGATTCTGACCGAAATCGGGCAGGAGAACCTGAACTTCGATTCCGAAGTTGCTGCTGAGTTTATGGAGCGCATTCACGGACTGAAGCTGGATCAAAGCGATTTGAATTCATTGCTGGCAACGACGGAAGGATGGCCAACTGGCCTCCAATTGGCGGCATTGGCTTTACATCGGCATCGCGGGCCGGCAAGAACTCTGATCGATACGTTTTCCGGGCACGACAAGGATTTGACCAGCTATCTGGTCGAGAGTGTCTTGCGCAGCCAGCCAAAGGAAATTAGTCGCTTTCTCCTGGTAACCGCGCCACTGCGTCGCATGTCTGCCGAGCTATGTGTGGCCGTGTCCGGGTACGCCAATAGCGATGAGATGCTATCGCATGTCGAACGGTGCAATCTCTTCCTGATTTCCTTGGATAGGCAAGGCCAGTGGTTTCGTTATCATCATCTGTTTGCCGAGTTTCTTCAAAATGAACTCAGGCGCGTTGCTCCAGAGACCTATCAGTCGGTATGCGATAAGGCTGCTCTTTGGTGCGAAAGCAATGGCCATACTACCGAGGCGATTCAATATGCGCTGGATGGTGATCGTCACGAGAAGGCCGCCGATTTGATTGCGGAACATTCTTTGGCAGTGGCCCAGCGTAATGGCGATCACTACACCATCCTTGATTGGATGAGACGTCTTCCAGAAACATATCGGGAGCGTCGCCCGGAAATTCTCTTGGCCCATGCATGGTCGCTTGCCTTCTCGAGGGATAGCTACCAATCGATGGAACTCTCCAATAGGGTCCTTGCCCGGTTGCATTGTGATGCTACGGATGGGTGGGACATTTCAGACGAGGTTCGTGATCGGCTACGCCTTGTTTCCCAAGTCACGCTGGCCGTCGCAGAGGCGACCTCCGACCGATTGGAGGACTGTATTGCGCGTAGTACTCAACTCCGCGCGAAACTCCCAGAGACGGAACCATTTCTCATCGCGGCGACCAGCAATTGCCTAGGCTATTGCTATTTTGCCAAGCGAGAATTTGCAAATTGCGCCAAAGCGGCTGCCGATGCCTATCTGTATGGACACCGTTCAGCGTCTGAATACGCGACTGGCTGGGCCGATTTTCTCCATGGACTCGCGGATATTGAGCTGGGTCGTCTAAAAACTGCGCAGGAACATATTCGCCGTATGGAGGATGGAGCCTTGAATGGCGGCGCCGCGCATAGCTACGTTGCTGGATTAGCGGCTCTTCTCAATTCGGAAATTGCGACACAGCGATGCGAATTCGAGAAAGCCAACACTTTCATAGAGCAGGGAAAGATGTTTACCGAGGTATTTGGCCCTTTGGAACCGTTGCTGCTGGCAATACGAAATCAGGCTCGGCAGTTCGCGTGGCGAAGCGAAACTGAATCCGCTAGGCGTGTGCTGATGAAGGGGCAAGATTTGGCCTTGACATTGGATCAACCTCGCCTCTTCCTGAATCTGGCTATCGAGGAAGCGGTGTTGCGATTGTCGGCGGGTGACATGGCGGGGGCCATGGAGACCGCTCAACGCACCCGTTTGTTGGATAACAAAACGCTCTTTCGCGGCCTGGATGGTGCACGTGGGGTTCGGGATGCCTTGCAACTATTTGAAGCTCGTCTTCTTATTGCACAAGACAAGGCTCCAGCTGCATTGCGTATTCTTAACCTAATGCAGCACACCTTGAGTCCGGACAAGTGCGGCAATGTGGGACTCACGATAAAGGCAGTAAAAGCCATTGCTCTGTGGCGTTGCGATCATTCAACCGATGCGATTCGTGAATTGGATAGAGTTCTGAGTTCGTCAGCAGCCGAGTTTCACCTTTACCCAATTTTTTCAGCAGGAGCAGACTTACTGCCGATATTGCGGGCGATCAGTGAACGTCGATCCGGGATACCGGTCTCTGGTGAGATGGAGTTGAAGAGTCGGCTTGAACGCTCGCTTGTTGCGTTGCTAGCGGGTGAAAGTCCTGTTCATGAACCCATACATCCTCGCGCCGTAGAAGTTAATGGGCCGAAGGAGTCATTGACGGACAGAGAGTCTCAACTGCTTCGTTTGGTCGAAGCCGGGCTGGCAAATAAACAACTGGCCACGGAACTTTTGATTTCCGAAGCAACCGTCAAGTGGCATCTGCATAATATCTACGGCAAGATAGGTGTTCGAAATCGAACAGCGGCCACTGCGCGGGCCCGTGAATTACGGTTGCTCTGAATATTTTGATCAAATTTGTTGCTGGCTTGTTATTGTCTAATGGGAATGCAGCAGAGGTACGACGCCGATCATTCCTGGCCCGAATCGAAGCCGCTGGCACCGCAGCGGTGAGCGCATGGTCAAGTCCTTTTCAGTGCGCAATTACGGTGAACGAGAGGCCTTTTGCCTTGCTGTAGCGGACCTATCATAGTCACGGCTACACGTCCGATGCCATAAATGACAAATGCCGATTCAATTGAAATATTCTATATTGATTTTCGCAGTGCAGCAGCGATTTGCTGGCACGCTGTCGTGTCACCCACCGCGCTATGTGTGCATTGCAATAGATATATTGCCTTAGCCATACGGTGGACACTGATTCAATCAGATTAGATATTGCGTTGGAATTCCGCTTTGGCATACAGTGCGACGAGAATCGAAATCTTCGTGATTTTCTCTGGCCGCGAAGTGCGTTGCTTCAGCTGGCAGATTTACGGTGTCCGAGATGGTCACACAGATCCGGAGTTGCTTCGACTGCATTAGAAGAATTCGGTGGCGTGATTATTGGCAGTAATGTCAAACGGTAGCGTATTCTGGTCACTCGCGTCGCTATGACAATAATTATCGACACGCGAAATATCGCATGTCGATTCGCAGTAAGACTTTCGGTTTTAAGAGCAGCTAGACCATCCTTTTGGAGGAATCATGCCGTTCGATCGATCACAGGCGCGAGTTGTTGCGCTGTTCTTCGCGGCTATGTTCCTGCAAGCCTGCTCGAGCTTAGTGATCCATGATGACGCGCGCGCCAAGCTTTCTTCCGACTCGAAGGCAAGCTACGTTGATGCGAAGGTTTCGGCCGTGGTGGAGGCGGACGGGAAGAACCTGGAATCCATGCTGGCGGCCGAGCTGGAGGTCGTGCGCGAAAACGCGCGCTATGAGGCGGATTGGGCCTCACTGAGCCTGGCGAACGACACGACACCGATGGGCAAGACGGTCCACATGTCGAAAGAGCGCATTCAGAAGCTGGGGTTCGCTTCGGGCGCGGAACTGCGCAAAGCCAAGGACACGCTCGTGGACCTCGAAATTGAGCAGCGGAAGCTCAAAAACAGCCGCAAGGCCCTGGCGAAGATCCAGATTTCCGACTGCAAAACCGACATGCCCAAATTGCCGACCATTCCGGACGGTGTGCCTGACTTAGAGAAAGCGAGCCTGCAGAAGAACTACGCCGGCTATTACAAGCAGTGCCAGGACTTTCTGGCCCTCAAGATCAATGCGTCGGGCACGCTGGGTGATGCGCACGACAAATGGCTAACGGCGCAGATTGTCCAGGAAAGCGCGGAATCGGCGCAGAAGATGGCACAGGCCAAGGTAAAGGCCGCCAAGGTTGCCTTCGAGAAGAAGGTCGCAGAGGTCGCTGCCGCCGCGAAAAATGGGCAGGACCTTTCAAAGGAAATCGCGGACAAGGCGCAGGACTTTGCAGACGTAGTCAAGGATGCGAAGAAGCTGGACAAGGGGCTGGAGGGCGAGCCTTATATCGAC
>Ga0172380_10001802_pt1 | contig 36146 bp, 33 predicted proteins | sample Leawe162metaG_FD_119747 | JGI IMG/M metagenome (GOLD analysis project Ga0172380, IMG submission 119747) | Leachate microbial communities from a municipal landfill in Southern Ontario, Canada - Leachate well 162 metaG | ecosystem: Engineered > Solid waste > Landfill > Unclassified | place...
CATGGCCGTTCTCGTCGGCAAGCAAGCCCCGGATTTCAACACCACCGCAGTTTTCGGCAACAACGAAATCAAGCCCCTGAAGCTCTCGGACCTCAAGGGCAAATACGTGGTGATGTTCTTCTACCCGCTCGATTTCACCTTTGTCTGCCCGTCCGAGCTGATCGCCTTCGATCACCGCCTGGACGAATTCAAGCAGCGCGGCGTTGAAGTCATCGGTGTTTCCATCGATTCCCAATTCACCCACCTCGCCTGGAAGAACACTCCGATCGAGAAGGGCGGCATCGGTCAGGTCCAATACCCGCTGGTTGCCGACATCAAGCACGAGATCTGCCGCGCCTACGACGTCGAGTTCGAAGCTGCCGGTGTTGCCTTCCGCGGTTCCTTCCTCATCGACAAGAACGGCACCGTCCGCCATCAGGTGGTCAATGACCTGCCGCTCGGGCGCAATGTCGATGAAATGCTGCGCATGGTCGATGCGTTGCAATTTACCGAAGAGCACGGTGAGGTCTGCCCGGCCGGCTGGCAAAAGGGCAAGAAGGGGATGACAGCCTCGCCCGACGGGGTTGCCAAGTATCTCGCTGAAAACGCCGACGCGCTTTAAACGAGCAAGACTCCGCAAGAAAGCCGCCGACAAGGCGGCTTTTTCCATTCAAGGGAGCGGATCGTCATCGCGCAAACCCTCGGTTGACCAAGATCAAAGCCTCCATCGACCGAAAATTACACAATGCGGAAACACTTTCTCTGCATACCCAATGGCGCACTGCGCACCACGCTGGCTAAGCCAGCTCATCCTGTCAGTGCTGACCTGTCTGTCGGGCGCTGTTGCCGCCGCCAATCCAGTGGATTCGGCAGAAGGCGCGCGCGCAGCCACTCCTAAAAGCTTGCGGCTCGCCGCAGCAGTAACGCTCGCACCGATGGCCAACGACCTGGTGGCGGAGCTACGCCAGCGCGGCGGCCGCGCCGTGCCGCCAAACATCGTCGGTAGCGAAACAGCACTGGAGGCCCTGCTCGACAGAAGCGCCGATATCGCGCTGATTTCACGGCCGCTGAGCGCGAAGGAAGCGCAGCGACTACAGGGCAAAGTCATCGGCCACGACAGCGTGCTGCTGGTTGTCCACGAACGCAACCCGCTGGAGCAGATCGACATGGCAACCGTGCGAGCCATCTTTTCGCGCGAAGTTTCCGACTGGCAGCAGGTCGGCGCGGGCAACAGCGGCGCCATCGTTCCCGTAACACGAAGCCTGGCGCACGGCACACGCAGCTTTTTCGATGCCGCCTTCGGCATCGGGCGCGTCGTTCCGGCCGGCATTGTCGAACTCAGTTCCAACCTGGCAGCGGTTCTTTATGTCGCCGCCGACCCGCAGGCCATCGGCTACGTTTCTGCCGGCGCCTACGACCTTGCCCGGTTGCGCGGCTTGCGTATCAAGGCCCTGCGCATGGAGGGGCTGACGCCGGGCGCACAGTTCTGCGTCGGCGCCCGCTACCCGCTTTGCCGACCGCTGTTGCTGGTTCAACGAAAGGACATGGCGGCGACACGGGAAACCGTTCTGCTAGACACCCTGCTTTCCGGCAAGGGCGGTGCAGCATTGCTGGAAAGCCACCGCTTTGCTCCGGCGGCGCCGTAACATGAACATACAATCCCTGCGCACCCGCCTGTGGGCCCTCTTTTCCGCCCTCTGCCTGTTCATCGCCGGCAGTGCGCTGTTCAACCTCTACAACCTGCGCGCCGACCAGCAATTTCTCGAACGCGGACTGATGCCCAACCTCGCGGCCGAGCAGCGGGCGGAGCGGCTTCATCTGACCGTCGTCAATCTGATGCAGCTGGTCTATCAGGCCAGTGTCGAACCCAGGGAAGAGCTGCTCTACGAAGCGGGCGCACAGGCCGCTGCCTTTTTCGATGTCCATGAGGCGCTTGGGCAACAGCTACGTGCTCTGCCTCAGGACGGGCCGAACTACGTACAGACGCTGGCCCACCACGGGCGCATCGGCAGCAGCTTCCGGCACGTCACCACGTCAGCACTGTCCCTGCTGGCTGACTCGGCACAGACCGGCTATCGCAACGAAAGCGAGATCGCCAACCTGCGCTTTTCGACCGCCGCCCTGACCGACGAACTCAGCCGGTTCGTCGGCATCCTTGCCAGCGACATCGAAGAAATCGTTACCAGCACCCAACAGCGAATCGTCAAGGCCCGGCAGCAACAGCTGATCTCCATCGCTGTTGCCATTCTGGCCATGGGTGCATTTTTCTTTTTCCTCTCGCACCGCCTGGTCAGACCGACACGCGAACTGTTCGACTTCGTCATGCGCGCCAAAGCGGCCCCGCTTCACGTCGTCGAACGCTACAAATCAGCGCATCGCGACGAAATTTCGGCACTGGGCACCGGCATCAATACACTGCTCGACAGCCTCCAGGATGCTGGCGTTTCACGCGACTTCGTCGATCGCGTCTTCGACACCGCCCCGCTGGCGCTGCTCATCGTCGGCCCGGACCAGCGCATTCGCCGCAGCAATCGAAGCGCGCGCGAGTTGCACGGCACCAGCCCCGACAGCGAGCGTATCGATGAACTGCTGACCCACGGCGTGGAAAGCGAAGGCCTCTGGAAGTCAGCCAGCGGCAGAACCTTGCCGGTTCTCGTTTCCACTGCCGACATCTTCGACCGCCAGATCGGCGGTGCCGGGCTGGTGATCGGACTCGCCGACCTGTCGCAACGCAAGCACATCGAAAATGCCCTGCGCCGGCGCGAGCGCTTGCTGCAAGCGGTCGCTGAAGCCGGCAGCCTGCTACTGACTCGACGCGACGACAATCCGATTCCTGAAACGCTGCGCCTGATCGGCACCGCCATCGGTGCCGACCGCGGCAATGTCATCGAAACCTGTGCCGCCCCTGACGGAACTGGCTCCCTGGGCTACCTGCGCCACGAATGGTGCGTAGACGGCGTCGAGTCTTTTCTTGGCCAGGAAGAATCCCTGAACGTCGACTGGCAGCACATTCTGCCGCGCTGGTATGAAGCGCTGATGGACGGACGACCTTTTTCCACGACCATCGACCAGACCAGCGGCAGCGAGCGAACCTGGCTGGCACGTCGGCGCGTGGCCTCGGTCATTGCCCTGCCGATCCATATCGACAACTGCCTGTGGGGCATGATCGCCTTCTGCGACACCCATTCGCCGCGCCGCTGGGAAGAGGGTGAAGCCGATGCCCTGCAGACCGTTGCCAGCGATATCGGCCACCTCATCCTGCAGGAGAAGGCGCTCGCTCAGCTACGCCTTTCGGCACGCGTCTTCGCCGAAAGCGGTGAGGCGATTGCGGTGACCGATGCCCGTGGTGGCTTCGTTTCCGTCAACCGCGCATTCACCGAAGTCACCGGCTACCGCTTCGAGGAAGTCGAAGGCAAGAATCCGCGCATCCTGCAGTCGGGCCGCCACGACCAGGCGTTCTACGCCGCCATGTGGGAGAAGATGGCGACGACCGGTAGCTGGCAGGGCGAAGTCTGGAATCGCCGGAAATCGGGGGAGATCTATCCGGAGTGGTTGAATATTTCAGCGGTGCGCAGCCCGGCGGGCGAGATCACTCATTATGTGGCAATTTTTTCCGACATCACCGAGCGCAAGGCGGCGCAGGCCCGCATCGAATACCTTGCACACCACGACCCGCTGACCGGCCTGCCCAACCGCTCGCTGCTGCGAGAGCGCCTGGAACAGGAAGTGGCCCGCGCCCGTCGATCCGAACTCAAGGTCGGCGTGCTCTTTCTCGACCTCGACCGCTTCAAGACGGTCAACGATTCCCTCGGGCATGCCGCTGGCGATCGGCTGCTGCGCGAGGTTTCCGGCCGCCTCCGGAGTTGTCTGCGCGAGTCCGACGTCGTCTGCCGTCAAGGCGGCGACGAGTTCATCGTTGTCCTGCCGGAATTGCGCACAACCACCGATGCGGCACACGCAGCGCGCCAGATCACCCACGCCTTGCGTGAGCCGATCGACGTTGGCTCACGCATGGTGCACACCTCGTTCAGCATCGGCATCGCCCTCTACCCGGAGGATGGGCACACCACCTCGGCGCTGCTGAAAGCAGCCGATCTGGCCATGTATCACGCCAAGGAGAGCGAACGCGGCAGCTTCCGCTTCTTTACCGGCGAGCTCAACGCACGCGCCGTCGAGCGCCTGGAGCTAGACGGAAAGCTGCGTGATGCGGTTCAGCGCAACGACTTCGCCGTGCACTATCAACCGCAGTGGTCACTCGCCGACGGACGCATGACCGGCGTTGAAGCGCTGGTGCGCTGGCAGTGTGAGGGCGAGTGGATCTCTCCGGCACGCTTCATCCCGGTTGCGGAAGAAAACGGGCTGATCGTTCCGCTCGGCGGATGGGTTCTCGATGAAGCCTGTCGCACGGCAGCACGCTGGCGACAATCGGGAATCGATCTGACCGTGGCCGTCAATGTATCGCCGGTGCAGATCCGGCGCGACGATCTGGTTCACCGCGTCAGCAAGGTACTCGCTGCCACCGGCCTGCCAGCGCACGCCCTCGAACTCGAAATCACCGAATCGCTGATGATGGGTGACGACACCCAGGTCATGGAAACACTCGGCGCGCTCAAGCACCTCGGCCTCAAGCTGGCCATCGACGACTTCGGTACCGGCTATTCCAATCTCGCCTACCTCAAGCGCTTCAATGTTGACCGTCTGAAGATCGACCAGTCCTTCGTCCGCGACATGGACAGCAAGCCCGATGCAGCCGCGATCGTCAGCGCCGTCGTCGGCATGGGCCGAAGCCTGGGACTGAACACCCTGGCCGAAGGGGTCGAAACGGAAAGCGAGCGCCAGGCGCTTCTGCGCGCCGGCTGCGACGACATCCAGGGCTACCTGTTGGGCCGCCCGATGCCCGCCAGCGAGATCACCCGGCTGCTCGACCACCAAACCGCCTGATTCGCCCCTGAAAAATCCCGAAACATCACGCCAACAGGCGCTGATGCCGCACCGCAGCACCCTCCTCCCGCAGCGCACCAAGCCTTGTTAATCAATACGTTGTGATCAAATCAAGGCGTGATCTATATCAACAAACGCTGATATAGATCGATTCCATTTGATCTAAGTCAAGACCACATGATTTGTAGGGTTTTACCCTTTCGGCCAATCAAGTTTCTTTATTTACTTAGCCACCAGGGAGCCCATGATGCATCGCAAATTGAAACTTTTCGCACTCTCCGCCGCACTCCTTGCCGCCGTTCCGGCTGCCGCTCAACAGGCGGCAAGCGAAGGAAACTGGCTGGTTCGTGCGCGCGCCGTGAACGTCGACACCGCCAACGGTTCGACGCCGATCGGGGCGCTCAGCGTCCCCGGCGACGCCATCCACGTCGAAAGCAAGATCATTCCGGAACTCGACATCAGCTATTTCTTCACCAAGAACCTGGCGGCTGAGCTGATCCTGACGGTGCCGCAGAAGCACGACGTCAAGGTCAAGAGCAGCGCCATCGGCGCTTTCGATGCCGGCCACTTCTATCTGCTGCCGCCGACACTGACCATGCAGTGGCACTTCAATCCGGAAGGCACTTTCCGCCCGTACGTCGGCGCCGGCATCACCTACTCCGACTTCTCCGGGGCGCAACTACGGGTTCCCGGCGTGACCGGGCTGCATCTCGACAATGACTACTTCGGCCCGGCAGTACAGGCCGGCTTTGATATCAAGCTCGCCAAGCAACTGTTCGTTAACTTCGACGTGAAGAAGGCGCATGTCCGCAGCGATCTGAAGAACGACGCTGGCGCCACGCTATCGCGCGTCAAGGTCGACCCGCTGCTGATCGGTATCGGTATCGGCTGGCGCTTCTGATAGCAACCGGGGTCGGTTGCAGCGGGCGCAGGGGGCGCCCGCCCTCCCCTCGAAAGGGTCGAACCGCTGGGTCCGGCCCTTTTTTGTCGACTGCAGCGACGCGGGCCGGAAATCCCCCCGCCGGATCAGGCCGCAGCGAAGCGTGCGCGCAAGGATTGCCAGTAGGCCGCAGCCACCGGCTCGCCTTCCGCCGGTGCCCAGGCGGCTTTTTCGGCGTCGAGCAACGGCCGGTAGGGGCCGGACTTTGCCTCGAACAACACGGTTCCGGGCTGCAGGGCGATCACCGTATGCCAGGTGCCATGGGGCACATCAATGCCGCAGCAGGCACCGCCGGGGGTCAGCAACCACTGCTGCAGGACGCTGCCGGTGTCGTCGAAACACAGGGCGCCGAGCGCGCCGCGCAGGACGATGATGGTTTCGTCCTTGGCCGGGTCGAGGTGGCGGTGCGGCGCCAGGTAGGAATCCGGTTCGATGGCGTTGAGCAGGCGATGCGCCGGAAAATCGTCGGCCGGATGAAAATTGTAGTTGGCCCGCAGACGCAGCCTGGCCTGCGCTTCGCCGCTGACCGCATCGAGCAAAGCCTTGTCGATAGGGCGCATCACCCGACCACCCGCCGGGCCGCCCCACCAAGGCAGGGCTGCGAATGAAGTCCGCGTGAGGTGTGCATCATTTCAGGTTGTTGGCCGACATCGTCAGCGCCTTGCTGGCAACGAAGCCGACAGTGATGCCCCGCTTGTCGTCGCCCCAGACGCACTGGCGCACACCCAGCAACTCGTCACAGCGCGCCGGTTGGCCGAGGATGGCGACGACCTCGCCGTACCCCTGCCCGGTTTTCAGGCGCGAATAATTTTCCATGCTGACCTTGCTGCAGGCCAGCGTAACGAAAGCCAGCACGGCGATCAGGAGAAAACGAAAAATACGCATGATGGTCAAGGCTCCGGTTGGGTCAGTTTTTTAGCGTCGTGAGGGCAAGCAAAATTCAGTTAACCACGAAGGGCACGAAGATCACAAAGAAACAAAAAAAGGCGTACCGCCATCCAGCACAGCCGATCTGATCAGGGGCTGCACCATACTCGTATCTTTGCTTGCCGTTCCTTGCTTTTCCTTCGTGATCTTCGTGCTCTTCGTGGCAAAACAACAGATCACTGATAACGGATTTCCACCGCTTCGGCGCTGAGCCATTCGCCCAGGGCCGTCAGCAGCTCATCTTCAAGACGAACCCGGGCGCTGTCACCGAGGCTGAGTTCGCACTGTGCCTCGCCGTTGCGGTAACTGATGCGCACTGGGCAGGCTCCCGGCGTGTAAGCGGCAAGCAGCGTCTTCAAACGCTGCGCTGCCGTACGATCACTGCTCACCTGACCATTCAAGGACAAGCGCAACTCGCGTGCGAAGCGACCACGCGCGTCGGCCAGGGTGAGAATGCGCTCGGCCGTCACCCGTACCTTGCCCTCGCCGGCAAAGTCATCCTTCGACACCTTGCCTTCGATGATCAGCACTTCGTCCTCGCGGATCTTGCCGCGCTCGGCATCGAGTACCTCGGCGTAGATTGCCACTTCCTGCGTAGCCGTTCCGTCGTCGAGCGTCACGAAGGCCATCTTGCCGCGTCCGGTGATCTTGGTACGCGTCGCCGTGACCAGGCCGGAGAGCAATTGCAGATCGCGTGCCGGCTCCAGCTTGTCGAGACTGCGCCGGGCAAAGCGCCGGACTTCGGCGCGGACCGCGTTATACGGGTGGCCGGAGAAGAAGAAACCAAGCGCCGTTTTTTCCTCGGTCAATTGCTGCTTTTCGCTCCAGCGCCGCACTTCGACATACTGCGGGGCGTGCTCCTCGGCAGCCGGCCCAAGGTCGAAAAGGCCGGTCTGCATGGCATTGCGCTCAGCCTGCTCAGCCCACTCCATGGCAATGCTGACCGAGGCCAGCAAGCGGGCACGATGATCATCGATGGCATCGAAAGCACCGGCACGGATCAGCGCTTCGACCGTGCGCCGATTGACCATGCGCTTGTCGACGCGCGTGCAGAAATCAAAGAGGTCCTTGAACGGCCCCGCCGCCTTGCGTGCGGCAAGAATGACATTGACGGCCTGTTCGCCGGTGCCCTTCACCGCCCCCAGACCGTAGCGGAGCGTCTTGGCATCGACCGGCACGAAGCGGTAGTCGGAAGTATTCACATCCGGGCCAAGGACCGTGATGCCGTTCTTGACGGTGTCTTCGTGAAAGATCTTCACCGCATCGGTATTGTCCATGTCCGAGGACATGGTCGCCGCCATGAAAGCCGAGCAGTAGTGCGCTTTGAGCCACGCGGTCTGATAGGTGACGACCGCATAGGCGGCGGTGTGCGACTTGTTGAAGCCGTACTCCGCAAACTTCGTCATCAGGTCGAAAAGCTGTTCGGCCAGCGCCGGATCGTAGCCCTTCTTTTTCGCCCCCTCGGCAATAGTCGAGCGGTGCTTGTCCATCTCCTCCGGCTTCTTCTTGCCCATCGCCCGGCGCAGCATGTCAGCACCGCCGAGCGTGTAGCCGCCGATGATCTGCGAGATCTGCATCACCTGTTCCTGATACACGATGACCCCGTAGGTCGGTTCCAGGCAGGCCTTCAGATCGTTGTGGAAATAGTCGATCTTCTGCTGACCCTTCTTGCGCAGGATGAAGTCGTCCACCATACCCGAGCCGAGCGGGCCGGGACGGTAGAGCGCGAGCACGGCGATGATGTCTTCGAAGCGGTCGGGCGCCAGCTTTTTCAGCAGCTTCTTCATGCCCTCCGATTCCACCTGGAAGATCGCCGTTGTATTGGCGTCCTTCAGTATCTGGTAGGCAGCGGGGTCGTCGAAGGTCAGGGTATTGAGGTCATGCTTCACGCCGGTGAGCTGTTCAACGTAGCGCACGGCGAGATCAATGATGGTCAGGTTGCGCAAACCGAGGAAGTCGAACTTCACCAGGCCGACTTTTTCAACATCGTCCTTGTCGTACTGCGAAATGACCGACGAGCCGCCATCGGCCGAATAGAGCGGGCAGAAATCAGTCAGTTTGCCCGGCGCGATAAGCACACCGCCGGCATGCATGCCGACGTTGCGGGTCAGGTCTTCGAGCTTGCTGGCGAGTTCGAAGAGCTGCCTGACCTCTTCCTCCGCCTCCATCTTTTCCTTGAGCTGCGGCTCGGCTTCCAGCGCCTTGGCCAGCGACAGCGGCTTGTTCTGCTCGACCGGAATCAGCTTCGAGAGCGAATCACAGAACAGGTAAGGCATGTCGAGCACACGGCCAACGTCGCGGATGACCGCCTTCGACGACATGGTGCCGAAAGTGGCAATCTGCGATACCGCATCCTTGCCGTAGGCCTCGCGCACGTATTCGATGACACGCCAGCGGTTGTCCTGACAGAAGTCAATATCGAAGTCGGGCATGGATACCCGCTCGGGGTTGAGGAAGCGTTCGAAGAGCAGCGCATAGCGCAGCGGATCGAGGTCGGTAATACCGAGCGAATAGGCGACCAGCGAACCGGCACCGGAACCTCGCCCCGGCCCGACCGGAACGCCATTTTTCTTGCCCCAGTTGATGAAGTCCGCCACGATCAGGAAGTAGCCGGGAAAGCCCATCTGCACGATGGTGTCGGTCTCGATCTTCAGCCGGGCATCGTAGGCCGGGCGTTCCCGCTCGCGCACTTCCGCATCGGGGAACAGCTGCGCCAGGCGGATCTCCAGCCCCCGCGCTGCTTCGTGGCACAAGTGGTCGTCGAGCGTGACACCCTCGGGGGTCGGAAACTGCGGCAGGTAGTTCTTGCCGAGGGTGATTTCGAGGTTGCAGCGGCGGGCGATTTCAACCGAATTTTCCAGCGCTTCCGGGAGATCGGCGAAGAGCGCCGTCATCTCGTCGCTGGATTTGAAATACTGTTCCTCGGTAAAGAACTTCGGCCGGCGCGAATCGCCGAGTACGTAGCCTTCGGCGATACACACCCGCGCCTCGTGCGCCTTGTAGTCGTCACGATCGAGAAACTGTACCGGGTGTGTGGCCACCAGCGGCAAGCCCAGCTCGGCCGACAAATCGGCCGTGGCCGCCACCAGCGCCTCCTGCTGTGCCTGGCTGGCGCGCTGCACCTCCAGGTAGAAGGCACCGGGGAACATCGCAGCCCAGGCCTTGGCGCGGCATTCAGCCAGCAGGCGATTGCCGGCAAGCAGCGCCTCACCGACATCCCCCAGGCCGGCGCCGGAAAGCGCGATCAGGCCATCGACCCCGACCTCCTCCAGCATGCGGCGCGACACCTCGGCACGGCCCCGGGTACGCGGCGCCAACTGCGCGCGCGAAAGGATCTCGCAAAGCTGCAGGTAGCCCTGATGGTTACGGCACAGCAGCAGCAAGCGCGAAGGGCGGTCCGGGTCGGTCTCATGGGTCAGCCAGACATCGGCACCAAGCACCGGCTTGACGCCCTTGCTACGGGCCGCCGTGTAAAACTTGACGAGGCCGAAGAAATTGCCGAGATCGGTCAGCGCCAGGGCCGGCATGCCGTCGCCGGCCGCGCGCGCCACGGCATCATCGATCCGGACAATGCCATCGGTGACGGAATATTCGCTATGCAGGCGGAGGTGAACAAAACGGGGATCAGACATAGGCTTGGAATTTTACCCCTTCACACAAGGTGTCCGGCGGGGAACTTTCGCAACTTCCGGAGGCCCGACGAAAGCGCCGACAACAGCGCCCTTTGGCCGCCTTGCCAGGCACCCTCGGCGAGCGGTTGCAGCACGCTATGAGCCAGAGTACTCTTTAGCCCATACCTATGAGGCGGCATCTGACACACTTGATTTAGAGAAGCGCTGATCAAGCCCGTCACACCGGCGAAGGCCGGTGTCCAGTTCGTTGAATTTCCTGGGTTCCGGCGTTCGCCGGGATGACAAATTTTGACGTGATCAGCACTTCCCTGGTTGTAACATCGCCCGCCCACCGGAGGAGACCATGGCCCGCTACGAAATGCGCAAGTTTGTTGCGCCGGAGTTCATTTTCGGCATCGGCGCCCGCCATCGCGTCGGTTACTACGCCCAGAACATGCAGGCGCGCCGGGTTCTGATCGTCACTGACCCGGGCGTTGCCGCCGCCGGCTGGCTCACCGAGCTGATCGAAAACCTGGAGGAATCGGGCATTCCGGCCGTCGTTTTCGACGCCCTATCGCCCAACCCGAAGGATCATGAGGTCATGGCCGGCGCCGCCCGTTACCGCGACGAAGGCTGCGATGTCATCGTCGCCCTCGGCGGCGGCAGCGTCATCGATTGCGCCAAGGGTATCGGCATCGTCAGCGCCAACGGCGGCGACATCCTCGATTACGAAGGCGTAGACCAGATCCCCCGGCCAGGGCCACCGCTGATCTGCATTCCGACCACGGCCGGCACTTCGGCCGACATTTCGCAGTTCGCGATCATCAACAACACCGGCAAGCGTTACAAGATCGCCATCATCAGCAAGACCGTCGTCCCCGACGTCGCCCTTGTTGACCCGGAAACAACGACGACGATGCCGCCCTACCTGACCGCCTGCACCGGCCTCGACGCGCTGACGCACGCCATTGAAGCCTATGTTTCGACGGCCAGCTCGCCGGTGGTCGATGTCCACGCCCTGGCAGCCATTGCACTGGTCAATGCCTACCTGCCAACGGCGATCGCCGACCCCGGCAATATCGAAGCGCGCGAAAACATGGCGCTGGCCAGTCTGCAGGCCGGGCTGGCTTTTTCGAACGCCAGCCTCGGTGCCGTGCACGCCATGGCCCACAGCCTCGGCGGCTACCTCGACATGGCGCACGGCGAAAGCAACGCCCTGCTGCTCGACCACGTCATCCGCTTCAATTACGACAGCAGCCGCGACCGCTACCAGCGCATCGGCGCCATGTTCGGTTTCGATAACGCCAGCGAACAGCAACTGACTGACAGCATCGCCACGCTGCGCGCCCAGTGCGGCATCCTCGGCGGTCTTGCGGCACGCGGCGTCACCCGTGGCACCATCATGGACCTGGCGCCCTACGCCGAACGCGATGCCTGCATTTTCACCAATCCTCGCCGGGCCTCGCTCGCCGATATCAAGACGATCTATGCTGAAGCCCTCTGACGAGAAGCCGCCACCTTCGTGGGAAGAAGAGCGTGACCGAATCATCGGACTTGGTGAGCGCTCCTTTCGCAAGAGCTACTACCCGGAACTGCGCAACAACCTGACGCGGCTCGAGCGTTTCCGCACCCTGCTCGACTTTTCCGGCGAGATGATCCTGCTCGTCGCGCTGCCGGCCGGCACGATCATCGATGCCAATGCAGCGGCTGCGGAGATGCTCGGCTACCGGCTGGACGAACTTTTCGGCAAGCCGCTGACAGCGTTGGGCCTGGATAACGGCGAAACCCTGCTGGCAACACTCAATGCTGACGTGACAACGGAAGCGCCCCCGCTGCGCCACTGCGAAACCCGCCTGCACCGGCACAACGACGGTGTCCTCTCTCTAGATCTGGCGCACCGCGTGGTGGTCGTTGAAGGCACCCATTTCGGCGTGCTGCTCGGCCGCGATGCGAGTGAGCGGATCGCCGCCGAAGCCCAGTTGCAGCTTGCCGCACGGGTCATCCAGAACAGCGGTGAAGGCATCATCATCACTGACGCCAACTGCCACATCATCGAGGTCAACAAGGCTTTCGAATCGATCTCCGGCTACAGCCGCGAAGAAGCCCTCGGCCGTAACCCGAGCTTTCTTTCCAGCGGCCGTCAGAGCAAGGATTTCTACCGCCTGATGTGGCACACGCTAAACACCGAGGGCGCCTGGCAGGGCGAGATCTGGAACCGGCGCAAGAACAACGAGGTGTTTCCAGAGTCGCTCTCGCTGTCGACCATCCGCAATGACAGCGGGGACATCACGCACTACGTTGCCACCTTTGCCGACATTACCGAGGCCAAGACCCGCGAAGCGCGTATCCAGCACATGGCGCACCATGACTTTCTCACCGGCCTGCCCAACCGTTTCCTGCTCTCCGACCGTTTTCGCCAGGTCGCTGCGGCAGCGCAGCGTAACGACACCCGCTTCGCCCTGCTCTTCGTCGACCTCGACCGCTTCAAGAACGTCAACGACACCCTCGGGCACGCCGTTGGCGACCAGTTGCTGCGCGATGTTGCTGCCCGCCTGGCGGCGATGGTGCGTGGCACCGACACCATTTCGCGCCAGGGCGGCGATGAATTCCTTGTCCTGCTTGGCGAGATCGAAACGCCGGAAGCCGTGGCGCAGGTGGCGCGCAAGCTGATCCAGGCCCTCAGCGAACCTTTCCTGCTCGAAGGCCACCAGATAACGGTCACACCGTCGATCGGTATCGCCGTCTCACCCGAAGATGGCAGCGATCTCGACGCCCTGCTCAAACACGCCGACCGGGCGATGTACGACGCCAAGCAGCAAGGGCGCAACAACTATCAGTTCTTCCGCCGCGAGATGAACGCCCGCTCGCTCGAACTGCTGCTGATGGAAAGCGATCTGCGTCAGGCCTTGCGCAAGGGCGAATTCGAGCTGCACTACCAGCCGCTGATCGCTGTCAGCAACGGCCGCCCGATCGGTGTCGAAGCACTTCTGCGCTGGCGCCACCCCGAGCGCGGGCTGGTCTCACCGGCCGACTTCATCCCGATGGCCGAAGAGACCGGGCTGATCGTGGCCATCGGCCAGTGGGTACTGAATACTGCCTGCCGGCAACTGGCACAGTGGCACGCCAACGACTGGCCGGGTCTGCGCATGTCGGTCAACCTGTCGGCCGCGCAGTTCCGTCGAGAAGACCTGATCGACCAGGTGCAGGCCGCACTCACGGCCGCCGGGCTGCCCGCCGAAGCGCTCGAACTGGAAGTGACAGAAAGCATCCTGATGATCGATGCCGAGGGGACGGAATCGATGCTCAACGCGCTTAGCAGCATGGGCGCAACGCTGGCCATCGACGATTTCGGTACTGGCTACTCCTCACTCGCCTACCTCAAGCGTTTTGCGGTCAATACGCTCAAGGTCGACCGCTCGTTCGTGCATGGCATTGGCGTCGACGGTGAAGACGCCGCCATCTGCATGGCCGTGATCGGGCTCGCCCGCACCCTGCATCTCAACGTCGTCGCCGAAGGCGTCGAAACGCAGGCCCAATACGACTGGCTGGCCGACGCCGGCTGCCACATCATTCAGGGTTTCCTCATGGGCCGGCCAGCACCGGCGGACCAATGCCTCGCCGCATTCGCCACCGGGGTTGCCCGATAAGGGCGTCGCGATCTCCTCGAATTGGAGCGGGCGTTGCTGGTTGTTTTCTGCGTGGAAAATGCGCGACCACGAACCCTTGAATTGCTCGGGTTTCATCGCTTCGGTAACGACGTTCGGGTCGAGAATGATCATTCGAACCTCGGCGGCCCGGCAGGCGTCTTGTCTCTCACTTGCTGAAAGACCTCGAAATTCTCGTTCGTCAGGCAAGCATTGCCATAGCGGCACCTCACAAAAACGTATTCGATGCATACGCGTTTGTTCATTGAAGTCATTTTTGCAAGGCGTGCATTTAGAGGCCAGCCGGGCAACAACCGTGATCTGGCTCCGGTTTCCTGGCAGACAAGAAAAGCTGCCTGAGCAGCCCCGCCGATCCGGCGCAAATCCAAGCACGTACGAGGTTCCTTTTTTCGGAACTTCGGCAAGATTTTTATATCATAATGTGACGCATTATGGGTCGCGCTTATGACCCGGAGAACTGAGCAGTCGAGGGTAACGATGATCGAAACACTGGTTGAACTGCAGAACGACCACCGAAATCTTGTGCGTCTCGTAACTTTACTCGACAAGCAGGCCACGGCAGAACAGGCACCCGACGCGGCCGGGCTGACGCTCATTGCCGACGCCGTTTACTACCTCACCCACTTCCCCGATGTCTTCCACCATCCGCGAGAAGATGCCCTCGCCGGCTGGCTGAACAGGCAAGGCGTGCTTGCCGATGCGCTGGTCAGAACGCTGGCGACGCAGCATGCTGATCTCGAAACGCAGGGGCGTGATCTGCTGCGTGACCTGGAGTCGCTGGTGCGCGAGGAAACCGAAACCTGGCCCGGCCTTGCGCCGCGCCTAGGCGCCTATGCAAAGGCGCTGCGCCTGAACATGGCCACGGAAGAGGCGCAGTTACTGCCCATTGCCTTTGCCGAGGCGCTCAACGCGCGGCAGGCCATTCCCGCAGCGCTTGCCCTTGCCTGTGAAGCCGACCCGCTTGTGCAACAGACCGACGAGCGCTTTGCACAACTTCGCGCTGTCATCATGACGGAAGCCCGATGCGACTGCGCGGCCCGCCCGGCAGTCACCTACCAACCAAACTCTGGAGAACCTGCCTCATGAGCGCAAAACATTGCAGCGCCGGCGATTTGCTCACCTTGATTCCGGAGGGCGACGAGCTCAAGTCCGGAACGCTACTCCGCGAAGCACACGCCGAGGTGTTCCGCCTCGTGCTGCAAAAGGGCAAGCACCTCGCCGAACATGCTGCGGCCGGCGCCATCACCGTTCAATGCGTAAGCGGTGTGATCGACATGACTGCACTCGGAAAAACGCAGCGGATGCCGGCCGGCACCCTGATCTATCTTGCCGATCGCGAACCGCACGCAGTGACAGCGATCGAAGACAGCGTGCTCCTGGTCAGCATGTGGCTGAACCGAAGCTGAGTGCGTCCTCATGGCAAAACGATTTCCGCTCCACCCCAAGCACCCGGAACGCATCTGCTGGGGCTGCGACAGATACTGCTCAACCGACAACCTCCAATGCGGCAACGGCTCCGGCCGTACCCAGCACCCGGCTGAGTTGCTCGGCGACGACTGGTATTTGCATGGCGACTGGGGCTTGGTCGATGGTCCCGATCCTAGTGCGTCGGAAGAGGAAGCCGGGACACCCACACCACACGGGTCGGGAGATCAGCCGCCTGAATAGGAACTAAGGCCCCGCATTGTCTGCCTGTTCATAAAAATTCATTTGTGCTGCCTCTAATAAAGGAGGCAGCCCACACCGCAACCGAGTGACCGGCAGCCTCAGCATCGAAGCAACAGGCCGAGTTCATCGACAAGCTCTGCCCAGTCTCCGTCCTTCATCATTTCTTCATGCAGGAACGTGGCCTGACTCTCTGTCCAGAAAGGCATTTGGCACACTGCCAGGCGGTTAGGCTGTGGTCGGTGGGCGGCAAGAAACGCCTCGATCGACGCAGGGTCATCTGGCAGTCCCAACTGCCGGAATAGTTCATCGAGCCGGTGAATTGGATTTTCCATCATGCCTCCGTATCTATCTATGTGCCGCTCGCAGCACCCAGGCGATGCGAGCGCGAAAGTTCGATCAAATGTGGAATGAGCGCTGCGTGCTTGTGCACATGAAAGACAAAGCGTGGCACCGAACGTTCAGTGGTCTCAGCCATGAACGGTTCGCCCCAGAAGCTGAGCAGCGCATCAAACAACGCCGGTGTCCGTCACACGCGATCGAGCAGATCCGGCAAGCCTTGCTTGCCAGGAGCCTCTGAAGCGGCAAACCCGGGAAGCGCCGCGAACTGACTCGCTTGCGGAGTAGGGCCTCGAAAAGCCGCCAGGCGTCAGAGCACGCGCCCGGGATTCAATAGATTCTGCGGATCGAGCGCGCGCTTGACGGCCCGCATCATGTCCAACGCCACCGCCGATTTATGCGCGTGCAGCTTGTCTCGCTTCAGGCTGCCGATGCCGTGCTCTGCCGAGATGGACCCCCTGAAAAGATCCGTCTGTGCGTAGACCAGCGCATTGATCGGCGCTTCCTGCTCGAGCAGGAAAGACTCGGCGTCAGCGCCGTCTGGCGCCTGCACGTTGTAGTGCAGGTTGCCGTCACCGAGATGGCCATAGTTCACCAGGCGGACACCCGGAAACTGCCGGGCCAGAAGCGCGTCGGTCTGCTGCACGAAATCCGGAATGCGCGAGACCGCAATCGATATGTCGTGCTTGATGTTCAGCCCCTCCTGCGCCTGTGCCAGCGGAATGCTCTCGCGGATATGCCATAGCTGGTGCGCCTGGGTGATGCTCTCGGCGACCACGGCATCCAGCACACACCCCTGCTCCAGTGCGATTTCCAGCAAATGCTCGAAGCGCTCGCGTGCATGGCCGACAGATTCCTGATCCGAATTTTCCAGCACGACGAAATAGGGACAATCGCAATCCTGGAGCGGCACCCGGATCTGCGGAAAATGCTTGGTAACCAGACTCAGCGCAAAGCGGCCCATCACCTCGAAGCCACTCAGGCCAGCGCCGAGATGGCGGTGCGCGAGGCCGAGAAGCTCGACGGCGGCTTCCAGCGACGCGACAGCGACAAAGGCAGTCAGCTGCGCGACCGGCAGCGGGTAGAGCTTCATCGTTGCCGCAGTAATGATGCCCAGCGTGCCCTCGGAACCGATCATCAGGTGGCGCAAGTCGTAGCCGGTGTTGTCCTTGCGCAGGCCGCTCAACCCCTCCCAGACTTCGCCCTGGGCGGTGACCACTTCCAGTCCCAGACACAGATCGCGGGTGTTGCCGTAGCGCACCACCTGCGTGCCACCGGCGTTGGTGCCCAGGTTGCCGCCGATGGTGCAGCTGCCCTCGGCCGCGAGGCTGAGTGGAAACAGGAATCCCTCTTTCTCGCAGGCCTCCTGCAGGGTCTGCAGGACGCATCCAGCCTCTACCGTCACGGTCAGGTTGGCGTGGTCGATCTGCCGCACGGCATTCATGCGCAGAAGGCTCAACACCACCTGCGTGCCACTGCCGTCAGGCGTGGAACCCACCACCATGCCGGTGTTGCCGCCCTGCGGCACGATGCTCACCCCCGCAGCGGCGCAAGCCTTCACCACCGCCGCCACCTGCGCCGTGTTGGCCGGGCGCACCACGGCCAGCGCCTTGCCGCGCTCGCGCTTGCGCCAGTCCTGCTCCCAGGCGCTCAGGTCGCCCTCGGTCAGGACGTGAAGGGGGCCAACGATCTGGCGCAGCGTATCGAGCAGGGCATTCTGGAGGGTCATGGCAGCGGGCATGTTAGAAGCGGTTTATGTTCGGCGGGGTCGTGCAACCCCGGATCCAATGCCGGGGGTGCAGCTCAATAAAGAATACGGCAACGGATGGTCTCGGACACGTTGCGCAGTTCCTCCAGCGCCAACGCACTGGCCGCGCTATCCACATCGATCACCACGTAGCCGATGTCTTCGAAGGTGCTCAGATACTGCGCCGCGATATTGATCCCCGCAGCCGACAGCCGCTCGTTGACGTGGGCCAGCACTCCCGGCACGTTGCGGTGGATGTGCAGCAGGCGGCTGCGCCCGGTGTGCTCGGGCAAGGCAACTTCAGGAAAATTGACCGCTGAGGTAGTGGAGCCGTTGTTGCCATAGCGCACCAGCTTTGCCGCCACCTCACTGCCGATATTGACCTGCGCCTCCGAGGTAGATCCGCCGATATGCGGCGTCAGCAGCACGTTGTCGAATTGCGTCAGCGGCGAGATGAACGCCGCATCATTGCCCTGCGGCTCGACCGGAAAGACGTCGATGGCGGCGCCGTGGAGATGTCTGCTTTGCAGCGCGTCAACCAGGGCGTCGATATCGACCACCGTTCCGCGCGAGGCGTTGATCAGGTGGCTGCCGGCTTTCATGGCGGCCAACTCGCGGGCGCCGATCATCTGGCGGGTCTGCGGCGTTTCCGGAACGTGCAGGCTGACCACGTCGGAGATCGCCAACAACTCTTCCAGACTGGCCACTTCGCGCGCGTTACCCAGCGGCAGCTTGGCCTCTATGTCGCGGAAAACCACGCGCATGCCCAACTGCTCGGCGAGCACGCCGATTTGCGTGCCGATATGACCGTAACCGACGATACCCAGCGTCTTGCCACGCACTTCATACGAGTACGCCGCGCTCTTGACCCAACCGCCGCGGTGGAGAATGGCATTCTTCTCGGGGATGCCGCGCATCAGCATGATGATTTCGGCGAGCACCAGCTCGGCAACGCTGCGCGTGTTGGAGAACGGTGCATTGAACACCGGAATGCCGAGGCGCATGGCGGCCTTGAGATCGACCTGGTTGGTGCCGATGCAGAAGCAGCCGATGGCGGCGAGCTGCGGCACCTGCGCCAGCACCTCCGCGGTCAGCTGCGTACGCGAACGGATGCCGACAAAATGCGCGCCGTCGAGTGCGGTCTGCAGGTCAGCCCCCGCCAGGGCCTTGGCGTGGGTGACGATATTCGTGTAGCCCCCGTTTTTCAGCACTTCCACAGCAGACGGATGGATGCCCTCCAGCAGAACCGCTTTGAGATCTTCTTTGTTCCGGGGCAGGTCGATGAGAGGCTGGGCCATGGGGATCCTTTGAGTTTTCAATGATGTGAGTAGCAAGGGATGGCAGTAGGACAGCAATCATGGCAATCCGTTGCAAATCCGCAGCAGGTGCGCCGCCTGCGTTTGGTGCGCGTCGCCGGGAATGCCGGAGACGGCCTGCCTTCGAAGCAAAACCTCAAAAACCGCGACACCCTCAAACTATTGAAAAGGCCCGAAGAAGTTTGAATTCGTCACCCCGGCGAAAGCCGGGGTCCAGTGGGCGCTTCTGCTCAGATACTGGATAGCGGCTTTCGCCGGTATGACGGCGCCTTTCTATTGCATCGGGCCGAGACTGTATCGGCGGCTTTTTTCCTTGGCCGCCTGCTCGCGCGCACTCAGGCTTCGCGGCTGCGCATGGCCTGTTCGATCAGGCCTTTGATCATGCCCGGCTCGAAGGGCTTGTCGCAGATGGCGGAGACGCCGGCCTGTTCGACGGCAGCCAGGCGGCTCATGCTGGATTCGCTGGTCACCATCAGGATCGGCACCGAGCTTTGCCAGCTCTGCTGGCGGATGTGCTCGACAAGAACGCGGCCATCCATTTCCGGCATGTTGTAGTCGGTGATGACCAGATCGACCATGGTGTCGCCGAGAATTTCCAGCGCTTCGATACCGTTCGATGCTTCCAGGAACTCTTCGATGCCGAGGTTGCCGAGTACATGACGAATGAAGCGGCGGGCATTGGGGCTGTCGTCGACCAGCAGCACACGCAGTTGCTCCAGATCGACCTCCACGTCGAGCATGGCAGTCGGGTTGAGATAATCCAGCACCGCACGCAGCGCGGCTGCCAGCTGGCTGAGGACAAAAGGTTTGGGCAGGATGGCGCAGGCCCCGGACTGGCGGATCGGGTCCAGCACCTGCGGGCGCGTTTCGCTGGAAACGAGCACGAAGGGCAGGTTGGCAAGGGCTTCGTCGGCGCGCATGGTGCTCACCAGATCGACCCCGCTCATGTCCGGCAGATAGAGGGCGCTGATGACCAGCGCCGGCGGCTCGCCGCGCATGCGGGCAAGCGCAGCCTCGCCGCTGCCGACCACATCGACCCGCGTTACGTCGAGCCCGGCAAGAAGATCGCGAATGATGCGCGCCTGCACGGCCGAGGGTTCGACCAGCAGAATGTTGAGATCCTGAAACGCGTTGTACATCGCAGCTCCACACGGGGTCGTTGATTGACTCCGCCGACTATACGCTGCGTTGCGGGCGAGGTAAAAGCCCGCAGGGTAGGCGCTGCCGGTCTTTCGACCCATTGCTGGAAGACCGGCAGCATTTCGGTTGAAGCCCCGGCAGCAGGCCGGGCAGCGCGTTCAGCTGCGTCCGCGCCGCAAAGCGAGCGCCGTTTCGGCAACACGAGCACCGAGACGTGCGGCGGTTTTCAGGTCACTTTCCAGCATGGCTTCGGCGCCCTGATCTGCGTTGGCCTGAGCCATCGCGCCCGAATAGCTGCCGAGACGGTTAAGGTCATCCACCGAGCCTTTCGAGCTGTTGTTGCCGGGAAGGATATCGAGGCCGACCCAGAGCATGGCCTGCTGGTTGGCGAAAACCATCAGCTGGATCAGCGTGTTGAGCTTGTCGCCGGATTGCGAGGCGGACGTGGTGAAGCCGGCGGCCACCTTGTCTTTCCACGCCTGCGTGAACCAGCGCTTCGAGCTGGCATCCATGAAGGCCTTGAACGGTGCCGAGGCACTGCCCATGTAGGTCGGCGCACCGAAGATGATGGCATCGGCGGCATCGAGCGCGGCCCACTGCGCCTCGTCGAGCTGATCGACCGGATAGAGCGTGGCAGTGGCGCCCGGCACGGCTGCAGCACCGGCGAGAACGGCTTCGGCCTGGCGGCGGGTGTGGCCGTAGCCACTGTGGAAAGCGATAGCGATTTTTGTCATTTGTGTCACTCCTGGGGTGGGGGAAATCGTTGCAGAAAACGGTCGCGATCAGGCGGGCAGATCGAAGAGCAGCAGGTCGAACGGTTCCGCAGTTGCGCTGCTGAACTGCAGTGCTGTTTCGTCGGCGATGCGCGCACCGTCGCCAGTGGCCAGGCTGACGCCATTGACGACGACGCTGCCGGCGATCACCTGCACCCAGGCCCGCCGGCCGGCGGCCAGTGCGTAGACCAGGGGCGCCACGCTTTCATCGCCGGCGGCGCGCAGGAGGCGGGCATCCTGATGAATCCGCACGCTGCCGCCCTCGCCTTCGGGCGAAGCCAGCAGTTGCCAGCCGGTGGCGGCGTTCGCGGGGGCCATCTGGCGCTGCTCGTAGCCGGGCGCCATGCCGGTGCTGGCCGGCGCGATCCAGATCTGCAGCAGATGCGTCGGCTGATCGGGCGAGGGATTGAACTCGCTGTGGCGCACGCCGGTGCCGGCGCTCATGCGCTGCACTTCGCCAGGGCGGATGATGGCGCCGTTGCCGAGGCTGTCGCGATGCTCCAGCGCACCGGAGAGGATCACCGTCACGATCTCCATGTCGCGGTGGCCGTGCAGAGGGAAGCCCTGCCCCGGCGCCACTATGTCTTCGTTGATCACGCGCAGCGGGCCCCAGCCCATTTCTTCCGGGTCGTAATAATCGGCGAACGAAAAGCTATGCCAGCTCTGCAGCCAGCCATGGTCGGCATAACCGCGCTTGCCTGAAGGTCTGATTGTGATCATTATTCAATATTCCTCATGTTTCAATTATCGTATCCACTGAACAGAGCAATATCTAGCGACGTTTTTTGAATAAAAGAGTGAATTAAATTGAATATTTCGCTTGAACTCCTGCTATTGCTTGACGCCATCGACCGCCGGGGCAGCTTTGCCGCTGCGGCGCACAGCCTGCACCGCGTGCCCTCGGCGCTGACCCACGCCATCGGCAAGGCGGAAAGCCAGTTCGGCTTTGCCCTGTTCGAGCGCGTCGGCCGGCGCGCGGTGCTTACCGAAGCCGGCCGCAGCCTGCTCGATGGCGGCCGCCCGCTGCTGGAAGCGGCCACCCAGCTCGAACGCCGGGCGCGACAAGTAGCCAGCGGCTGGGAAGCCGAGCTGCGCATTGCCGTCGACGCGCTGATCCCGGCGGAACGCCTCTTCCCGCTGATCGAAGCCTTCTACGCCGCTGGCCACACCACTGAAATTCGCCTGAGCAACGAAGTGCTCGCCGGCTGCTGGGACGCCCTCCTCGGCGGCCGCGCCGACCTCGCCATCGGCGCCCCCGGCGACATGCCGGCCGGCGGCGGCATCCATTCAGAAACACTCGGCAGCATAGAGTTCGTGTTTGCCATCGCCCCCGACCACCCACTGGCAAGCGAAGCGGAGCCGCTGCCCAGCGCGCAGATCCGCCGCTACCGCGCAGTCGTACTCGCCGACACCACCCGCGCGCTGACAGCACGCAGCGCCGGCCTGCTTTCCGGGCAAGCCACGCTGGTCGTCGCGACCGTGGAAAGCAAAGTTGCCGCACAGGTGGCCGGCCTCGGCGTTGGCTACCTGCCGCGCGCACTGGCGGAACAGGAGGCCGCTCGCGGCCGCGTCGTCATCCGCGAGACAGCCGAACCACGCCTGCCAACACAACTCCACCTCGCCTGGTGCAGCAGCCACCGAGGCCAGGCGCTGGCGTGGTTTACGCAGCGCTTGCGCGAAGCAGAAACGAGGGTGGCGTTGCTGCCATAAGAAGCAAAGGAAGAAATGGGGAGTACGGGCTGCGAACGCACATCCCGAATGTCGCCCATCGCTTGCAACACACGCGCCGCGTCGGCTTCTCGTGAGGTTGACGCCTCATTGCCTGTGCTATCACTTTTCGCTATCATCGCGCCATGAACGCCAAACACCGAAAAACGCTTGCGGCAATCTTTGCTCGGCCGACGTCTGCGTCCATCGTATTCGCTGACGTCGAAGCGCTTGTTAAATCCCTTGGTGGTTGCGTTTCAGAGCGCGAAGGGTCGCGCGTCAGGATCGAACTGAATGGCGAACAATGGCGCTGCCATCGCCCACATCCGGGCAAGGAGGCCAAGCGTTATCAGGTTGAAGAAGCTCGAGAACTATTGGAACGTGCAGGAGTGCTGCCATGAACACCATGACTTACAAAGGCTATACCGCTCGCGTCGAGTACGACGAGCGTGACAATATTTTCGTTGGCCGTATTCTCGGCATTCGCAGCATCATCAGTTTCCATGGTGAAACGGTTGCCGAATTGAGGGCTGAATTCGAGCTTTCAGTCAAAGACTATCTGGTGGACTGCAAACAGCAAGGCATACACCCTGAAAAGCCGGCTTCCGGCAAGTTGCTGCTGCGCGTACCGCCTGAGGTTCATGGTCGCGCTCTCATTGCTGCACAGGCTGCAGGCAAGAGCCTGAATCAATGGGCTACCGAAGCTTTGCAACACGCAGCCCAACCAGGCAGCTAACTGCATCACTCCGCCGGACCTGCGCGATGAAGCCGCGCAGGTCCGGTCACCTTGAACGTTGGGCCTAATATAGTGCGTTCTCTATCCTTGCTCTTCTTCTGGCTTCTTCGCGCATGGCCAGTTTTGGCGCTCATGCCTATCGCACTTGCTCACACAGCAGCGCATGAATTCTTTCCTGCCGAGACCATCATGGTCAACAAGGTCACGGGCACCTTTCTTCAGGTTGTGGGCGGCCTTATTGTTCTCTATTCAGTCAACGCGAATCTTGGCCTGTTCCGGGAGCAGCATTTCGGCAGCATCATTCTCGGGTGGTTTAGGTCATTCCCGCTCTTTCGGAAGCCGGTGACCATAAGCCTTTCCGGATGTGGCGCAGTAACTATGGGGGGACGTGCTCGCATTTCTGTGCGTCGTGCTACCAACACCGTCGAGGAAAAAATCGCCGAACTAGAAAGACAACTCGATGAATTCCGGCAACACGTCAACGAAGATGTTCAAGCCATCAATGCGCGAGTTTCCCAAGTTCATACAGAGTTAACAACGGCTGTTGCCACAAACACCGCAACGTTGAGCCAGCTTTCGTCAAGGCTTGAAATGGCGACCATCGGTGGCTTCAAACAACAGGCGTTTGGTGTTCTTCTGGCTGTTTATGGTGCAGTCACCAGTGTGTTCGCCTAGGCCCAACCCGCCGCTCCAGCGAACAAAAGGGGTCAGCTTCGCAGTCTTTTTTGGGCAGGAAATGATGAATATGGCATTAGATGAAAAAATCCATGTGATGCTGACCCCTTTAGAGTTGATGGCACATCAATACGTTACCGACACCACCCCATCCAGCATGGGTGGCGCGCTGGCAGGATGGCCGGCGCATAGGCTATCGACTTCACGTTAGGCGTTTCAATGCCCACCATTGCGTCTGTCCTCGCATCAATTCCGGCCACTGTCTGGTCTGGCATCATCGGCGCCATCCTTGCCTTGAGTGGCGTCTTGCTCTCCAACCGAGGCAACACTTCTCGTTTGCGCATCCAGCTAAAGCACGATGCAGCTGAGAAGGTCAAAGAACGTACAGCAATACTGCGGCGCGAGGTCTACCTCCGAGCGATCGAGGAGCTCGTGAGGGCCAACTCGCACTTGGCAGGGCTTCCGAACCTTGACCCAACAAAAGTCAATATAGGCGATGGTCTTCAAGGCTTCTTCTCGGCTGCAGCACGCCTCCAACTGGTCGCTGAGCCAAAGACTGCGCTCCTTGTTAACAGGCTCGTTGGAGAATACGGAGAGTTGCTGCTCGAACTACTGGCACAACTGCAACCCGCGCATGCTGCGCGTACCCACATTCAACTAGCAGACCACCACTACAACTTGGCGCAAGCCGAGGTCACGCGGGTCTTAGGTGAAATGGCAAAGCTCAATGAATCAGGCAAACCCGACCCCGCAATCTTCCGCGCTCTCCAATCCAGCTTCAATTTTCGACAGGAGCAGACTGCGAAGTTTGCTGCGGAACGAGACACCGCCTGGACCCAGTTCAACATGGCAAATATCTCCTTTCAACGCGCGCTGCTTGCCAACCTTCGAGACTTGGCGCCGAAGCAAGTGCCAGTCATGATTGAACTCCGCCGGGATCTCGGTTTAGTTGGTGAGCTTGACGAGCTTGAAGGGCAGATGAGCCGGCAGATGGAGCGCATGGAGGAGCGATTCAATGCACTTATTGCAAAGCTCGGAGACGGCTAACATGCCGCTCAACCTCGCTCCCTTCGGACGCTGGACGCTGCGCAACAAAGCCGCGCAGCGCCGGTCATCTCTACGTTGGCCGTCATCATGAAGATTCTTCGATCAATCACACTCTTTCTATTCGTCGTATCGGTCGGGGCGAGTGGCGCTCAAGCACAGGCAGGCGCGCAAGCCGTGTCTTTGCAGATTGGCGGCACTAACATCCGAGTCCCTACGCCGCAGGGATTCACCGAAACGTCGCGCCGCTCACAAGAACTCTGGAATTTGGCGCTCGCCTACAGCGCTGGGGATGCTCGAATCATCGGCCACTTTGTCACCGACAAGGACTTTGCCGACTTTGAGAAGGGCAAGACCGTCACGTTTAAGGAGTTTCTCCTTGTCCAAACTCCACGCCGGGCTGAGTCACTCACGGTGACTCAGGCACAGTTCGACAAACTCCGGTCAGGGACGGTTGCACTACAAGGCGACCTTGCGAAACGCATCGAACCTCGCTTGGCAACTGAAATTGATAAGGTCTCAAAGGCTGTTTCGTCCACGGAGGGCGTCGATCTCAAGGTTCGCATCGGCGAGATCGTCCCGGTCTCAGTCGACCGAAACGATCCTAGTGTCCTTACTTACACAGTGCTTTCTCAGGTTGGCGCCTCAGATGGCAAGACCAACATCGACCAAACCATGGTGGTCACTACCGCGTACTGCTTCGTGTCGGGCAAGGTCGTCATGCTTACCGCGTACAGGCACTTCCGCACTCCGCGGGATCTACAATCGTCCCGAACCCTCGTCAGCTCATGGGCAAGTGGCCTCTTATCCGCAAACTGACGGCCAACTGAATCGCCCCGGCTTCAGTAGACACTCTCAAAACAAAAAGGGTCAGCTTCGCAGTCTTTTTGGAGCAGGAAACAATGAATATGGCATTAGATGAAAAAATCAATGTGATGCTGACCCCTTTAGAGTTCTGAGAATGGCCAGTATTAACGCTTGACGTTATGCATGCCACGCGTTAGCCTTTGCACATGGCGATTAAGAGCTTCAAATGCAAGGACACGCAGGCGCTCTTTCTTGGACAGCGCGTTCGTCGCTGGGTCAATGTTGAACGACCTGCGCTGCGCAAGCTGGAACAACTTGACTGGTCTGCCATCCTGGAAGATCTGCGTGTACCACCCGGCAATCAACTGGAAGCTCTGAAGGGAAATCGCAAGGGACAACATAGCATCCGCATCAACAACCAGTGGCGTGTGTGCTTTGTTTGGACCGTGGAAGGTCCGAAGAATGTTGAGATTGTGGATTACCACTGAAGGAGCATAGTCATGCGCACCGTTCCCCCTGTGTCTCCCGGCGAAATGCTGGACGAAGAGTTCCTGAAGCCACTTGGCCTGACGAAGTACCGTTTGGCCAAGGATATAGGCGTCCCCCCTCAGCGAATCGGGGATATCGTCGCGGGCAAACGGGCCATCACGGCAGACACCGATCTACGGCTATGTCGCTACTTCGGGCTCAGTGACGGCTGGTGGCTTCGGGGGCAGGCCAACTACGACACAGCGATCGCCCGCGAGATCATGGGCGAAGCGCTTTCGCGTATCTCCCGGTGCCGGCTGCTCATTGCCTGAAGCTTCTTCACGGAAATAACACGAAAAAGGGACGCTACCCTTTTAGTATTCTCGAATCATTCACGGCATGACCGGCACGCCGCTGGCACACGCGGCGTCTTGGTGGCTCGCCGTTTCTCGATGTCCAAGCACCATATTCCGCTTTAAGAATTCCACCAGCTCGGTGATCGGCTGGCGCAAGTCGCCGTAGTCGTCATGGCTGCCGGGAACGACGAGCAGTTCGACGCGATCGCTCCGGCGGGCGCTGTAGATCTGCTGTGCATCAGCCAACGGCACGATGCGGTCTTCGCTGCCGTGCACCAGCAGCACCGGGCATGCGACCGAGGCGATTGTCTGGCAGGGTGCGATCTGGTCGAAGCGATAGCCGATTACTTTTTGCACATAGGCCAGGATGTAGCGCCCGAACGGCCAGTAGGGAATCCTTTTCCACTGCAGCCAGCGACGCATCATGGCCGCCGGGTGGGCAAAGGCGGCGAGGCTGATGACGGCCTTGATCGCCGGCGAGCGGCTGGCGGCGAGCAGTGCCGCACCGGCGCCGACGGAGTGGCCGACCAGGCCCAGCCGTTGCGGGTCAATGCCTGGCTGGCCGGCCAGCCAGGAGACGGCGGCTTCAATGTCTTCGGCAAAGCGCGGCAGGGAAGCGAAGGTGTCGCCATCGCTACGCCCGTGGCAGCGGGCATCGAGCAGCAGGAGCGTGTAGCCGGCGGCATGCAGCGGGCCGGCGAGTGGCAGCATGGATGCTGCGTTGCCACCCCAGCCGTGCATCAATATCAGGGCCGGGGAGTCGAATGAACCGGAAGCGTCCGAACAGTGCAAAAGATTCGGCGCTTCGGCGGGAATCATCCAGGCAAAGAGCTGCTTGCCGTTTTTGGTCGGGATGCGGACAGTCTGAAAGGGCAGGCCTTCGGGCTCGGCCTCGGCAACGACGCGTGGCGCCGCCAGCCCTCGCCGGATGCCCCAGTGGAGCGCGACGACACTACCGGCCAGCAGGGGCAGGGAAAGCAGGAGCGATAAAGGGAAAGCCGTCACGCCGGCTTGCGAAGCAGGTCGACGCGCTGCGGATTAAAGAAGGTTGCACCTTCCGGCGTCAGGCTGGCGGTGAATTTTTCGCGCACCTGCCGATAGCACTCGGGCGAAAGGCGGTGGTCGGAATGGGTGACACGGATCATGCGGTTATCGAATTCCTCGAAGCTCGCGAAGGTGCTGCGGGTGTTGAAGAAAAGTTGTTTCTGCAAGACCAGATGACCTTGATCAACCGCTTTGCACACCGCCGCGAAGGCGGCTTCACGCACTGTCTTTTCGTCGTGAAACAGGCGAAACACTTCGTTCAATTCGCCGGCATAGATCGGCTCTGAAATCCAGGCCAGGCCGCCCGGTTTGAGCACCCGGGAAATTTCCCTGAGCGCGTCGTCCATATGCGCTACGGGAACATGGTGCAGCGACTTGAACATGAGCACGATGTCGAAGCTGTTATCCGCCGCTGGAATGGCCTCGGCGCCGCCCTGGCAAAAAACGACGCCGGGCAGGTCGGTGATTTCGAGATTGCGTGCATGCTGGATGGCGTCGACCTCCATCGCCACCACTTCCTTCGGCCGCCCGGAAGCGGCCAATGTCCGCGTCTTTTCGGCCTTGCCGCAACCCAGCTCGAGCACGCGAGCACCGTCAAAGGGGAGCTCGGCCAGCATCAGCTTCACTTCGTTTTGCACGGCGGTCTGGCTGGGGTCGGCAATGATCATGGGGCGTCCTGACTACGTGAGAATGGCACGCTCAGGCTGCGCGTACGCGATACCAGAGTGCATAGGCCCAGCAGGCCACGCAAAAGCCGGTCAGCATATCCAGCGCGGCGAAGAGGAGGATGGCAACGGCGGGAATGTTGCCAATGCCGGACCCCAAAGCCCAGCTCACGAACATCACCAGACCGGCGATGCCGGCGATCTTGTCGGCAAACATCTTGGCGCCGGCGTTGATCAGCTTGGGCTGGCCCAGTTTGCGGGTGATGGCCGCGAACAGCAGGTAGCTTGGGCAACGGTGCGGCGAGACGAATCCTCGCAGGAGGCCGCCAAAAGCCAGCAAGGCGGAAACCCACTGATACGGAGTGAACAGGTACAGCGCGGCGATGGTAAAGCTCATGGCCGCCTGGAGGCGGTAGGCGTTGGAGCAAACCGGTGCAATATCGAAACGAAGCATGGCAGCACTCCGGTAATTAAGATATTGCTTATATTAACAAACGCTAATATAAAGTCAAGACAGGCAGGCCATGTCGGCCCCACCCCTTACGCTGTGCCGCGCCTTACTCTGCATCCACCCAGTCGATGATCGGCTGCCACTGCGCCATGTCCTGCGCCACCCGCGAAGGGGTCAGATCGAACAGGGTCATGCCGTGCGCCGCCGCCTGCACATAGCGCTGTGTGTCGCGCAGGTAAGCCAGCACCGGCAGATCGTATTGCGCGAGAAAGCGCTCCAGCTCGGCAGCCGCACGGGTGCGCGCGTCAACGCGCATGCCGACGACGGCGACAAAAGTCTGCTGCTTGCGCACGGCTTTTTCTTCGAGCAGTTTTTCAAGAAAACTCTTCGTTGCAAGAATGTCGAACAAGGAGGGTTGCACCGGCACGATGACGCGATGGACGACCTTGAGCACACGCTCCAGGTTCTTGCCGTGCAAGCCGGCCGGGGTATCCAGCACGGCATGCGAGGTGCCCTGCGGCGGCCGCGCCGGTCGGGCGTGATCGCGATCGTCGCCCATCTCCCAGGTGGCTATCGGCGCCAGCAGGCGCGAGCGCAGCGACAGCCAGTCGCGCGCGGATTGCTGGCGGTCGGTGTCGCCGAGCATGACGCGATGCCCGCAGCGAGCGAAGTAGCCGGCGAGGTTGGTCGCCAGCGTCGATTTGCCCGACCCGCCCTTGGGGTTGGCTACGAGAATGCTCTTCATGTCTTTGCCTGCGCTCCCTGCGTATTTTCCTGTGTTTCTTCCTGTGTTTCTTCCTGTGTTTCTTCCTGTGTTTGTTCCGGCGTTGCCTGCGCTGCCATCGATTCCTGCCCTTTTGCTTCGCGCGCCTGTTCAAAGCGCACCAGCTGCTTGCGTACCAGGTTGATGTGTTCGCGCAGGGTGTAGACGAGGTCGGTAAAGGCCAGCGGCAGGTTCCGGTTGTTGGCCTCTTCTTCGATACGGTCGAGGTGCGCAAAGTATTCGTCGTGGCGCGCGGCGTCGTAGTGCTGGCGCACGTCGTTTTCGAGGAATTTGAGTTCGCCGTAGAGCCGGAAAACCTTTGAGCGGACGCGCCAGGTGTACACCGCCGGAGCGATACGCATCAAGGGCACCATCAGGGCGATCAGCGGCAAGAGCAATACCACCATGCGATCGACAAAAACCGCTGCCCAGAAGGGCAGGTAGCGCTGCAGGAAAGGCGGGCCCGAGGCCATGTAACGCTTGGCAGCAGGGGAAAGCTCGAAGCTGGTATCGAGATAGGCGGGGAAATCGCCGGTGCGCTGGAAGAAGCCGCTTTTGCCATGGACGTCGCTGGTGGCTTCGAGCAACAGCGAAACCAGGGCGGGGTGCAGGTCGTCGCTGACCACGAGGTTGGCGGTCGCCGCCAGCATGGTCGTGTTGCGCGGCGGCCAGTCGCGCACCAGATCGACCACACCACGCGGCAGCGTTACCCGCGTCAGGAACGGGAAGCGCCGGGTATAGGCCTCCGCCTGGGAAAAGCTCATCACATGCACACCGGGCGAGCGCAGCAGCACTTGCACCACGGAAGCCTCGGGCGCGGCGATGATGAAGGCCGCATCGACCCAGCCCTGCTGCAGCGCCTCGGCCGCATCCAGCCCGGCATCGGATTTCAGGTTGGCGTTGAGCGGGATTTCGTTGGCTTCCAGCAGTTGCAGTGCCAGCCCGCGCACGCCACTGCCCTCGGCGCCAATGGCGATACGCTTGCCGGCCAGGTCATTCAGCCGGCTCAGCGGCTGATTGCCGCGATAGAAGACCCACACCGGCTCGTAGTACATGCTGCCGAGCGAGAACAGTGTCGTGTCGCTTTCGTCCTCGCCCTGGCCGGGGGGAAGGATGCCGCCCTGCATGAAGGCGACATCCACTTCGCCACGCTTGAGACGCTGCAAGTTCTCGACCGAGCCGGCAGAAGTCTTGATCTCCAGCGTGACGCCACTTTTTTCAAGAATGGCCGCGTAGCGTTTGGCGAAGGCGTAGTAGGCACCGCTGTCGGCGCCGGTGCTGATGGAAAGCTTGCGCGGCGGCGCCGGTTCGACGAACTGGTAGGCAACCGCAAAGCCGATGCTGACGATGATGATGATCGGCCAGGCCGTGGCCAGCAGGTCCCGGAATGACAGCAGACCGCTGCGCAGCTTTTCCCCCATCGGACCGCTCACGGTAGCAGGATGCTGCTGCCAGTCGTCTTGCGTGCTTCCAGGTCGCGATGCGCTTCAGCGGCGTCCTTCAGCGCATAGGTCTGGTTGACCTCGATCCTGACCTTGCCGGTAGTGACCATCTCGAACAACTCGGCGCCCAGCGCTTCCAGCTCATCGCGCCGGGTGGTGTGGTGCGCCAGCGTCGGCCGGGTAATGAAGATCGAGCCTTTCTGCGACAGCAGCAGCGGGTCGAACGGGGCCACCGGCCCGGAGGCATTGCCGAAGCTGACCATCATGCCGCGCGTGCGCAGGCTGTCGAGCGAACCGGCGAAGGTGTCCTTGCCGACACCGTCGTAGACCACGGCGACGCCTTCGCCGCCGGTGATCTCGCGCACGCGCTTGGCGACGTCTTCGCGGTTGTAGAAGATGACATGGTCAGCGCCGTGCGCACGCGCCAGCTCGGCCTTGGCTTCGCTGGAGGTGGTGCCGATCACGGTAGCGCCGAGGGCCTTTGCCCACTGGCAGGCGATCAGGCCGACGCCGCCAGCGGCTGCGTGGATGAGCACCGCATCGCCGGGCTGCACGCGATAGGTTCGGCGCAGCAGGTAGGCGGCTGTCAGCCCTTGCAGCATCATCGCTGCGCCGGTGCGGAAGTCGAGCGCAGCGGGCAACCTGAGCAGGCGATCAGCCGGCAGGCAACGGGCCTCGCTGTAGGCGCCGACCGGGCCGCCGGCATAGGCAACACGGTCGCCGGGGGCGAGGCTATCAACGCCGGCGCCGACGGCCTCGACGACACCCGCGCCTTCAAGGCCGATGCCGGAGGGCAACGGCAGCGGGTAGAGGCCGGTGCGGTGATAGGTGTCGATGAAGTTCAGCCCGACCGCCGCATGCCGCACACGCGCCTGGCCAGGTCCGGGTTCGCCGACTTCAACCGTTTCCCAGCACAGCACTTCCGGCCCGCCGGTTTCGTGGAATCTGATTGCCTGCACCATGGCTTGTCTCCGCTGTTGCGCCCGCCGGAAAATTCCGCTGGCAATCCAGGAAGCCTAGCGGCTGCCCGATTTTTGAGCAAGCATGCGCGCCTGAAATTGCACCTGCCACTTGCGAAATTCGTCACAGCCTGCCGCAGCGGGGGCGCGTATGATGAGCATGGATAAGCTGATCACATAATGAATCCCATACACCGCATCATCCTCAGCCGGCTGGCCGCCGCTTGGGCAACGCTCTCACTGCTCTTCGGCGCTGCCGCCTATTTTATCGAGCTGGAGAAGATCGATGACTACGTGGTCGTCCTGGCCAGTACGGAATCGGATCGCTTCGAGTCCCTGGGCATCCCGCTGGAAGCGCCGAAGGAACGTGACAACCTGGAATTTCTGCAGCAGAAAGCGCGGGAGTTCGCGCGCGACAATTTTGTCGTCATCGAGATCTATGACCGCCAACGAAAGAAACTGGTGGAGGCGGTCAGCCCGCAGTACGCGGCCATCGAACACGTACTTTCCAAACGTGGCCACCCCTTTCCGCGCGACGACCGCCACCACTACGAACGCCTGACAATCAATGGCAACACGCTGGTGCAGACCGTCGTCCCGCTGCATGACTCGCAGAACAATGTAGTCGGCTATTTCGAAGGGGTTTTTGTCGTCGATCAGGCGACGATGGACAAGTTGCACGCCGACCTCGCACGGGCACTGACCATCACCCTGGTTGCCGTGCTGTTGATGACGGTCGCGCTCTACCCGGTGATTCTTTCGCTTAACCGCAAGGTGCTCGAATTTTCGCGCCAGGTGGTGGAAGCCAACGTCGAAATGGCGTCAGTGCTCGGTGCAGCAATTGCCAAGCGGGATTCGGACACCAACGCCCATAATTTCCGCGTCACGCTGTACGCCATCGCCATTGGCGAAAAGCTTGGTATCGATGCAGCGGCAATGCGCGCGCTGATTCTCGGCGCCTTCCTGCACGATGTTGGCAAGATCGGCATCAGCGACAACATTCTGCTCAAGCCGGGCAAGCTGGATGAAGACGAGTTCGCCGTGATGAAAACGCACGTAACCCTCGGGCTCGATATCCTCGACCAATCGGAATGGCTGCGTGCGGCGCTGGAGGTGGTTGGCAACCACCACGAGAAATTCGACGGCAGCGGCTATCCGGGTGGGCTTTCAGGCGAGCAGATTCCGTTGAATGCGCGCATCTTCGCCATTGTTGATGTCTTCGACGCGCTGGCTTCGGAGCGGCCTTACAAGCGCGCCATGTCGTGTGAGGCGGCGCTGGCCATCATCGAAGAAGGGCGTGGCAAGCACTTCGACCCGGCGCTGGTCGATGCCTTCCGCGACTTTGCCGTAGCCCTGCACGCCCGCATCACGACAGCGACTGAAGCCGACCTGCGTGCGCAACTGGGCAGCAAGGCCCAGCACTATTTCTACGCAGCCTCGCAGCTGACGGCCACCTAGAAAACCCCGGCGCGCAGTGATTAGGGTGTGTTCACCCTAGGCCACCGGCGTGAGCTTGGCGTATTCCAGCGCCAGCCACTTCATGCCGGCGTTGCCAAAATTCACCTGCACCCGCGCATCGCCCCCCTGCCCCTCGGCCGATACGATCACGCCCAGCCCGAATTTCGCGTGCTGCACGCTCAGGCCGATGCGCAAACCGTTCGGCAAGCCGCCAGCCGACGACGGCGATGCGCTGCGGCCGCCCGAGGCGCGCGGCGCCTCATAGCTCGGCTTGCTGACGGCATTGACCCGGCGCAGCAAGGCTTCTGGAATTTCGTCGAAGAAGCTTGAGGCCAGGCAATAGCGGGTCTGCCCATGCAGCATGCGCGTCTGCGCCCAGGAGAGGTAGAGGCGCTTTCTTGCCCGCGTCACCGCCACATACATCAGCCGCCGCTCTTCCTCCAGCCCTTCGCGCTCGGTCGACGAATTCTCGTGCGGGAACAGCCCCTGTTCCAGCCCGGAGACAAAAACCACGTCGAACTCCAAACCCTTGGCGGCATGCACGGTCATCAGTTGCAGCGCTTCATCCCCCTCCAGCGCCTGATGCTCGCCGGATTCCAGCGTGGCGTGCGTCAGGAAGGCCGCGAGGTCGCCGGCCTCTGCACGGGCGGCAAGATCGCCGCCGCTTTCTTCCTGCACGAAGCTGACGGCGGCATTGATCAGTTCATCCAGGTTCTCCAGCCGATCCTGCCCTTCCTTCTCGGCGAGATAGTGCTGGCGCAGCCCGGATTTTTCGACGACATGTTCGATCATTTCCGGCAACGGCAGCCCTTGCGTTTCCTGACGCAGGGTTTCGATCAGGCGGATGAAGCCGGCAACCGAGGCGCCGGCCTTGCCGGAGAGCGAGGCGGCCGCGTTGTAAAGACTGGAATTGGCCTGATGTGCGGCGGCCTGCAGGTTTTCCTGGGAGCGGGCACCGATGCCGCGCGTCGGAAAATTGACGACGCGAACAAAGGCGGTGTCGTCGTCGGCATTGGCGATCAGGCGCAGGTAGGCCAGCGCGTGCTTGATTTCCTGGCGTTCGAAGAAGCGCAGGCCACCATAAACACGGTAGGGGATGCCGGCGGAGAACAACTGGTGCTCAAGTACCCGCGACTGGGCGTTGGAGCGATAGAGCAGCGCAATCTGGTTGCGCGAGATGCCCTCGCGGATCAGGTCGCGCACCTCGTCGACGATGAAGCGGGCTTCATCGAGGTCGGAGAAAGCTTCAAAAACACGAATCGGTTCGCCCGCGCCGGCCTCGGTCCACAGGTTTTTGCCGAGACGCCCGCGGTTGTGCTTGATGATGGCGTTGGCGGCTTCAAGGATGTTTCCATGCGAGCGGTAGTTCTGCTCCAGACGAATCACGCTCTCGACGCGGAATTCGCGCTCAAAATCGCGCATGTTGCCGACTTCGGCCCCGCGGAAGGCATAAATCGACTGATCGTCGTCGCCAACCGCGAACAGTTTGGCGCCTTCATCGGCACCGTAGCCAGCCAACAGCTTCAGCCATTTGTACTGGAGCACGTTCGTGTCCTGAAACTCGTCGACCAGGACATGGCGGAAGCGCGACTGGTAATGCTGGCGCAGCGGCTCGTTGCGCACCAGCAGCTCATAGGTGCGCAGCAGCAGTTCGGCAAAATCGACGACGCCCTCGCGCTGGCACTGTGTCTCGTATTCGGCGTAAAGCTCGACCCGACGACGGGTGTAGTCGTCGTAGATTTCCGCCTGGGCCGCACGAAGACCCTGCTCCTTGTGGGCGTTGATGAAATGGCACAGCTCGCGTGGCGGAAATTTCTCGTCGTCCACGTTGAGGTTCTTGAGCAAGCGTTTGACCGCCGACAGCTGGTCGGCGGAATCGAGGATCTGGAACAGGGCCGGCAGCCCGGCTTCACGGTGATGCGCGCGCAACAGACGATTGCACAGACCGTGAAAGGTGCCGATCCACATGCTGCGGGGGTTGACCGGCAGCATGGCCGACAGCCGCGCCTGCATTTCCCGTGCCGCCTTGTTGGTGAAGGTCACCGCCAGAATCCCTTGCGGCCCGACTTGGCCGGTAGATAACAGCCAGGCTATTCTGGTAGTGAGCACTCGCGTCTTCCCACTCCCTGCACCGGCAAGGATCAAGGCATGCTGTGGCGGCAGCGTGACGGCGGCCAGCTGCGGCGGATTCAAATTGGCGAGTAAATCAGACATGGATCAAGGTTTCCGGGAGGGGCGGCGCAGATTATAGCTGGCAGTCAACCGGCAGGTCGGTTGCAACGTTGGTATTGTGCAACGCACCAAATATATTCCCCTTGATTGGAGAACTTCCTCTAATATTGTCTGACAAAAAAATATAGAATCGCATTGCATTGCACAAAAGCCCGTTCACGAGGTGGGCATGCGATGAGTGGCTAACCGCCGAAAGTACTAGGAGAAACAGCATGAAAGCACCGAAATTACTGCCCTGGATCGCCAAGCGCGCAGGCATCAACGAGGCTGTGGCCCTCAAGCTGTGGCGTCGCGCC